>Ga0189283_10034_pt1 | contig 271686 bp, 263 predicted proteins | sample N26C4minimetaG_FD_130320 | JGI IMG/M metagenome (GOLD analysis project Ga0189283, IMG submission 130320) | Marine microbial communities from the Costa Rica Dome - N26 C4 mini metaG | ecosystem: Environmental > Aquatic > Marine > Oceanic > Photic zone | place: Costa Rica: the Eastern Pacific...
AAAAAATATTCATGGAACAGTATCGTAAAACAAATCGATTATGGGCAAGACAGAGACCGTTCAATTATACTATCGGCTAATGGAAAAGAACGGGGAACTGATAGAGTTGGCGAAGGAAACCTTGGAACGGCAATCAAACCTGAGCCAAGAAGTGAGGGAGTTGCAAAAGGCACTGAAGATCTTGCTCAACAATCAAAAGGTCATGTGGGAAAAATTGAGGGAAATGGAATGACCGGGCCTGTGGCAAATGAAACGGAGTGGACCCCTTTCAAACTGGAACTCAAAGATGATATTAATAAGAAAAAGTCCAAAAGAAAGAAGAAAAGGAAAGGGCTGGGTCTGTAGAACATGAACTTATGAAAGATAACAACAAGCAGGAACATTCAGGATTGTCCCCTTCCGAGATCCAGGTATTGGAAATGGTACGCAGCAAAAGGTTCCTATCCATCAAACTGATCATCAAAAATGGGGAGGTCGATGCCATTGAAGGTCTGGAACGATTGGACACAGGGGAGCGTATCATTGATATGTTGAAACAACATGATTTTCAAAATCTGGAGATCAAACAGAGCAATGGTAAGATTGTCTGTGTGAACAGGATCTTTAGAAAAAAGATCGGCCCTGCTCAAAAAACCCAAAAGTTGTTGACCGACAACCCATAAGTATGGAATAAAACAATGATCCCACAAGGGATCAGATCGATTAAAAAAGGTAAATTAAAGCCTGCTTTACAAATACGGTAGTGACCTTCAAGATTCAGGAGCTATTGCCATTTATAGGAAATGTCAAACCCGATAATCGAGCTAAAGCGGAAAAACAGAACATTCAACAGTACGTGGCTCAAGACATTTAATGGTTTTGAGGATTGTTCGGAGGAAGAAGCGGAAAAGATTGTGGAGCAACTCAAACAACTGGCCGATATAGTCTGCGGCCATGTCCAAAGAACAGAGCATGAACGTACCGATCAAAAAGGCTTTTGACTTTTTTGCAAAGAACAGGGATAAAGTTTTAAATTAGATTGCCATAAAATAGATGGAGCCATGAGAAATGACCTTAAAGAGCTGATCGATATAAAGGAAAGGTACCTGGAACTGTCCAAGGGCGTTCTGGACTACGACAAGTTCAACCAATATGCCATTACCCATCACAGCACCGTGATCGAAGGGTCGACCCTCTCATTGGAGGAAACGTTCATTTTGCTGGACAAAGGCCTGACGCCCAACAACCGTCCATTGGAACACTCCCTAATGGCCACGGACCATCTCAAGGCCCTCAAGCTGATCATCGAGTGGGCCAAATCCAAAAAAATCCTTGAAAGCAAGGATATCCGGGAGCTATCGGCAACTATAATGAAAGGGACCGGCTCCAAGATATCGACCATGGCCGGGGATTTTGATTCGTCCAAAGGGGATTTCAGAAAGGCGACTGTCAGAAATGAGGATAGGATCTTTATGGATCAGGCCAAAGTTCCCGGAGAGGTCGATCGCCTAATGCGGGAACTGTCATCGACCATCAATGGGAAAAAGGACTTTGTCGGCAGCAACCTACTTGCATTTGACATCCATTTCCAGATGGTCTCGATACATCCCTTTGCCGATGGCAATGGAAGGCTCTCCAGATTATTGATGAACTATGTGCAACTTTTTCATGGCCACCCTATGACGGTAGTTTTTCCGGAAGACAGGAGACAGTATTTTGATGCCCTGGAAAACACAAGGAGAGGCGAGGACATTTCAATATTCAGGAATTTTATGTTAAATCAAGCAAAAAAATATTTTGAACGGGAAATAGGGATTTTGAGCAAGGAGCAAAAACGTTCCAAATCAAAAGACCGTGGAATTTCATTTATCTTTTGAATATAAATGACCAATGATCGGACGGGTACCGGAAACAATTATTGGATATTTGAAGGGCAGTCCAAGAGCGGCCCACGACCCGATGGCAATTCGTGTCATTTCATTGACGATTGCCTTAATATCATAAATTTTGAATTAATGATGGAAGGAAAGGATCCGTTTGTAACGATCAGAAAAGAATACGATTCATTGAGGGAGGAATACGATGAAACCATCGTATCGGCCTTTGATGCAGATGATTTCAAAAGATACAATGAAATCCTGTTCTCGGCCCATAGTTGTGGCATTGAGGGCAATAGCTTCAGTGTCGACGATACCAGGGAGCTTAAGGAAAAGGGATATGCCGTTAACCTTGTCAACAAGACTTTACTGGAGGCCTTCGAAATAATGGATCATTTCGATGCGTACGGTCATATGCTGGAAAACCATGGTTCCGAATTGAACGAATCCTTTGTCAAAACTATCCATAGAATAGCCACCAAAAATACTTTGCCATATAAAGGGCATAGGCCCGGGGAATATGCCAAGACCCAAATGGCCGCCGGCGATACCATATTTCGTGACACAAAAAGGGCCATAGCGAACATGCCCAGGCTTTTGTCCAGTTTTGACGATGCAATCAGAGACAGAAAAGTGCCCCCTTTGGAGTTGAGCGCCATATTCCATAAAATGTTCATTTACAGCCATCCCTTTCCCGATGGCAATGGAAGGGTGGGCCGGTTGATATCCAATTTTATTCTGGAGAAATTCAAACATCCCCATGTGATCATTTTGAAGGAGGAAAGGCAAAACTATATCGATGCCCTCAAAGCTTCGGAGAAGCACAACAATATGTTGCCGATAATCAACTTCTTTTATGATACCTCCATCAAAAGGATGCAAAAGGAAATAGATCAAAAAAAAAACCTTTCGAAGAATTTCAACCTGGGTATCAAAAACGGAAGAAAGAGTAACAAGGGCATTTCATACTGAAGTGTGGAAAATGAACAGATTTTGCTAGATGGATTGTCCATGGCAAGGGGCAATACCGAGGAAATCTTGGAACAACCTAAAAAACTGATAACATAGCCCAAAAAGAGAGCATATGAACTTAGAGGTATTCGGTCAATTTGCGAAAAAGGAAAAAGGAAGGATAATAGGGAAAAACAACACGGCCGTTATCTACACCCGTGTTTCCAGTAAGGAGCAATTTGACAACAATGCCAGCCTAACGACCCAACTCAAATATTGCCAGGAATATGCAATTCGAAAAGAATTGGAAGTATTGGAATATTTCGGGGGCACCTATGAATCCGCAAAGAGCGATGAGCGCAGGGAGTTCCAAAGGATGCTCAGCTATGTAAAAAGGAGAAAGGACATCGGCTATATCATCGTCTATTCCTATGACAGGTTTTCCAGAACGGGTGCGAACGGTGCCTACATCAGCGAACAGTTAAAAAAGCAGGGGGTGGCCGTTATCTCGGCCACCCAGGAAATCGATGTGACCACAAGTGCGGGTACGTTCCAGGAAAACCTGTACCATATGTTCTCCCACTTCGACAACCAGATCCGTAGGGACAAATCCATTACCGGAATGCGGGAGAAGCTGCGGAGGGGCCATTGGACGGGTGCCTATCCATTTGGGTATACCAATACGAATCCCGGGAAAGGGAAGATCCCGAATTTTGTGGTCTCGGAGGAAGGAAGATTGCTCAAACAGGCTTTTTTATGGAAGGCAAATTCCAATATGTCCCATGTCGAGATTGCAGAACGACTTAAAGACAAGGGCCTGGACATACATGCAAAAAGATTGACGGACCTTTTCAGGAACCCGTTCTATTGTGGGCTTATCGTGAACAGTCTTATTCCCGGTGAAGTAATCCAGGGGAAACACGAGGCCCTCATATCGAAAGAAATGTTCCTTAAGATCCACAATCTGCTCCATGCAGGTGAACCACCGAAGAAATATTCGTTCGATGACGAAAACCTGCCGTTGAAGATGTTTGTCAGATCTTCGGTCTGTGGAACGCCCTACACTGGATATATCGTGAAGAAAAAAGGCCTGTACTATTACAAGAACAGGCGCAAGGGCAGCAAGGAGAACAGAAGTGCCAATAAGCTCCATAAAGAGTTCCTGAACGTATTGGGCAGGTTTACACTGGCCGACAAAAAGTATATCGGACCTTTGACCGATATCATACACGATACCTTGATCGATAAAAACCAAGAGGCACTTGAGGATCAAAAGCGGTTGACCAAAGAACTCGGCCAACTTAAAGAAAGGATGGACACATTGGAGAGAAGATATGTCTTGCTGAACGAGATCACAAAGTCCCAGTACGACCTTTTCATGCCGGAACTGAAAGCCGAACAAAGGGAACTGGAGGTGAAAATGGAAAATGGGGAAATAAATAGTTCGAACCTCAAAAAGTCCGTGAAATTGGCACTTCATTACGCCTGTAACCTGCCTTCATTGTGGAAGTTAGGGGATTTGGAAACCAAAAGGGCCATACAATATATGGTGTTCCCCGACGGGATTGGGTATGACTTCAAAAACAAGCGAGTTCGAACTTTTCGGGTCAATGAGATTTTTGGCGCAATCTCTTTGTTTTCAGGGGATTTGAAGGGCAAAGGAAAAGGGGACTTCCACTCAATTTGCAGAAAATCCCCTTTAGTGACCGCGATAGGGTTTAAACCCTTGTCCTTGTGACCTCCACAGGGTTCTAGCTTTCTAGAGTATGTAGAGATTTTATAGGTTCTAAAAAATACTTTACAAAATCTGTTGACCGAATTGTTGACGGTCTATTTGATAGCAAATGGTGCCATTTGACTTTCATGTCAAAGATAAACTTCCTAAGTTTTAAAACAAAGGATAGTAACATATCTATGAAGTATCATTAACCGTTCTTATTTTTAGTGCCTATTTCGCATAATCTCCTTGGGCGTAAGTAGCCAAGATACCACTGTTTGGAGATTTACAGTTGTTGGGAAAATCAAAAAAGTAAATACACTTGGGCAAGCCATTTTCAAAGGTAATCCTAACCGAACCAGGGCTGCTGCCACTAAAGCCTTTATACCGGTAGTTTGCACTTAATTCGTTGGGTACTCCATTGGAATTTGTATACTTTTTCACATTCGAAACACTTCCAGATATATACCGATTAAAAGCCCATGTTTTTGCCTGGTCTGCTACTAAATCATCGATTAACTTATTAAAATTTTGCTCACCGGAAGGACCGCCAGATTTTTTCATCTTTTCATATTTGCTTGGTTCTTTCATCCTAATGGAAGGTTTGTCCAAGGCGTACAATCGAAGATTTTTCTCGAAACGACGTATTGCCTGACCATTACATGAATTGAGATTAAAAATCTGTGCCATGTCATTTTTTAGTCCTTTGGCCTTATGTATCATGTCAACGGAATTTCCCATAGCGTTTGGGTCACTGACCATGTTAATTACCGTTCGAAAGGCCTCAGCGTTTTGAAGACGTTCAACGGCCAGTTTTGCATTATAGAGTTCGGGTCGGGCGTAAAGTCCCGTGCCAACTGTTTTCCATTGTACACAGACTCTACTGGTCTCAATTCCATAACCGTTTGTAGTGACCTCTTCCATTGCGCACACATCTTCCATTATTTCGACTTTGTCATCTGGTAATACATCTGGACATTGGCCGCCAAAAGCTCTGAGGTACTGCTCAAAAATCATAGAGAACTGCAAGTCTTCCCTTGTCATTTCAACGTTTTCAAAATGGCCCCTAAAGATATAATCAAAGAATTCAGCATAGTATAACCCTTCTGTCTTTAATTCCAAGGATTGTGAAACGGAATGTGAGAGAGCTGGAACTTCAACAGAATCTGAAAGAAAAGAGGTCATGACCATCCAAGCTAGGCATCCCAAAAGAGTACTTTTTATTCTCATAGCGTTTAATTTTCCTTGTAAACCAATTGCCGCATGTCTAAGCTCCCCAGTTTTTGGGTCAGCTGAATGTCCTCAAAAATTTCAACGATGGGGTCTTGAAAATGGTAGCTGTAAGTAGGTGTAAAGCTAAATCTGTTCGCCTCTTCAAGTCCCTCAAAAACAATTTTGACCTTTGACACTATTTGAAGGTCTTTGTACCTGTCATTTATTAGCTTTTCAGCTTTATCTGGTTCAATCTTAAATAAGACTTTCCCCTTGATGTACTCAACTTGATTAGTTTTGCTGAGCACTTGCTGCCCATAATCAGTCTTGGGCAGAAAAGTAAAAAAGTAGCTCTCTCTAGTACTATTGTAATCAAAGCCGCGACCATTTCGGATTTTGTGCGGCAATGATATCCAAAAACCGTTTCGTTCAAAATCATAAGTCCCCAAATCCTTCAGCTGCCAAACTAAATAAACCGTTTGCGTTCCATCGGAAAAAAAGGATTTACTCCACTCCAAAATCGGGTCAAGATGTTTGTCCACAAAATCTACGTATTTCTCATTTTCGGTGAAGTCGTCGGCTCGGAAGCCTCCCCAAGTGTTGACAACACGACAATTTCCTGAGTTTTCTTCCGGGTTACAAAAATACTGCTGTTGTAGGCTTTCGCTACCAACGGCAAAAACAAAATTTGCCAGCATTTGCTGCGCCTTGTGTGATTTAATCTCTTCCTCATTCAAGGTTTTGGGTCTTGGCGTCAAGGCCTCTTTATCTATTGATTTAAAGAGGTCGTTTAAAAGGTTTATCTGCACCAGTTGCATAAAGCCGGTGTAGCCTGCTTCCATAAGTTTTCGTTTGGCCTTACCTTCGGGTGAGCCATCAGGTCGGTTAGGTGACTTGAAATAAAAATCACAGGAACCAAACCTAGGTATTCCCTTGTAGTGCTGTACCGATATATCTCTAAACAGGGGGTTTGGCGAGTCGTAGGTCAATATTCCAGGGTCCTGTACCGTAATTGGCCCTTCTCCTTTACTTGAACTTTGAGTGCTATCTTTTGGTTCGGACTTTGTATTTTCTTTCTGTTCATTTTTTTTGTCATCACCAAGAACCTTACCTGCAACCTCTTCGGTTTTTTGGAGGAGTTCTGCCTCGGTCTTTTTTTTCAGTTTTTTTAGGAATTGCGCATGGGAATTCTCTGTGGTGGCCAAAAAGCAAATACCCAAAACAAAGATTATATAATTTCTTTTCCTCATAATTTTAATATTTGGATTGGATGTTTTCTATGTTTATCTCACCAAGCTTCTCAGTCAAGGCCGGATTTTTACTGTAGATTTCTATAGTCTGGTCAACCAGTTCAAACTCAAGTTGAACCTGCGTATGGTTCACTACTTTTGGAAATACTTTCACCTTGAATACGCAGTTCACGGGTACTCTTTCTTGAAGGTTGAATTCCTTGGCTTTTTGAGGGTCTATGGAAAAAAAGAACTGCTGGCGGCTGTTTTTGATTTTCTTTTCATTTTCTGAATACGCCAAAAAGTTTGACGAATGCAGCATAAAACTACCACCTCCCATAAGGCCCGCTAGCCAATAACCCTTGTTCTTGAAATCATATTTACCCTGTATTCCACTTCCACATACATAGTAGACTATTTGTTCATCATTTTCATAAAAGGTATCGGCCCATGACTGCAAAGCCTGTAAGTGATTCTCAAGAAATCCTTTATAGCTTCTTTGTTGTTGAAACTCATTGCCTCGGCTTCCTCCCCAATATGAAGGTGGTCTCCTATCTCCATATCGGTCAACAAATTCGCAAGGGATTTTTCTTTTGACTTTATTTTTATTCTGCAGATTGGAAGAATTATCGCTTTCATCACAAAAGTATTTCTTGAGCACTTCTTCCGAACAGGTGTAGCCTGCAAGGTTCTTCAAATGGCTCTGTGCAAAATAGGAGTTCTCTTGTTTCTGGTCCCCTGAACTTTTTTCCTGATAGGAGGTTAATTTTGAACGATTGATATCTGCGTATGTTTTTTTTAAATACTTTAACTCAACCAGCGCTTTATATCCATTTTTATTGACAGGTGTTGTTACTCCTCTCCTGTAATGAATATCGCCATACCTTGGCAACCCTTTGTGGGATTGTATGACAATGTCAATAAAATCTGAAGATGGGGCTTTATACGTGATGATATTGGTTTCATTAATCGTGTTAACTCCACCTTTTGTTGTATTGGAAACCGTTTTGTTCTCCTGTGGCACTTTTTTTACTTGACCTACCTTATTTTCCTGTTCAGGCGTTGTTGGTTTTTTGTCATCCAGAAGTACGTTTATTTCCTTATCCACTTTTTTTTCAACTTTATCCTCCAAATTTTGTTTTAGCTTTTTCAGAAATTGCCCTTGTATGTTTTGGGTCATTCCTAACAAAAGGAAGGTCACCAGTACTTTCATAGTAAATGCTCTATTTATCATTTTATCTAGTCTTTATGGTTGCAGAACCTAAGTCAAGCTCTCCAACCTTATTTGTTAGGCCATCATCAACATATAGTGAAATAGTTGGGCTGACCAGTGTAAAAAGCGTTTTTAAACGATTCATTCTATAGTTTTCAATCCCATTTAAGGCAACGTTTACCTCAAACACCAGATATAGATTATCGTACTTCTCAGAAAACGCTTCCGCTTTTTCCGGAGAGAGCTCGAGAAGTAGTTGAGAGCCATTGGGGTGTTTCAATTTTCGCTCTGATGTGGTTTTGGGCTGAAGGTTATACCATCGCAATAGAAAACCTTGATTGTGAAATTGATTGGTGTCCAACCAATACCCCCCGCTTTTAAAATCATAAGTGCCTAAGCGGGTTTTACCGACATAATATCCATCGATTTTGTTTTCTGGGTACAACGAATTGCCCCATTGCTGCATTTTTGGAAAAAACTCATTGGCAACCGTTTTAAAAGCCCGCAATTGTTGAAACTCGGTAGCTCCTTTTCCACCCCAAGGAGCAATATCAGTATAGGGTCTGTAGTACCCATCATCTTTGAATTGGGCTGCGCAATCCTGCTGTTTTTCATTGCAGAACAAACGGCACTGTTCTTCTGTGGAAAGCAAAGTATTGGCAAGCACGAGCAATTGTTCTTGTGCGGTAAGGGATTTCAGCTCTTTGTCATACATATCATTTTTTCGAACCGTGAACAACTCTTTGTCCATAGCATCAAAAATTTCTTGCTGATGCCTGATTTTTAAAAGCTGTCTGAACGCATATTGACTCAGCACGTTGTGACTGGATTTTTTGTCAATTTCTGGATAGTTACCATCGTTGTGCTTTACATAACTGCCGTCTGGGTTCGTATAATAATTGTCTTGTTCTCCAAATCGCAACTTGCCATTATAGGTTTGTAATTCTAGGGCAATAAACGATATGCTCGGGGGTTCATAGGTAATGGTCGTTACATTGTTTGACGTATTCTGACCGTTCATAACCCCTAGAAATAATAAAAACAATACTGGTGCAATCTTGGTCATGGCTAGTTGGTTTTGAGGATTAGGTTTTTCAAAGAAAGTTTGGTGACCAGCTTTGTCAATGCTGCGTCTTCGTATACTGCGAATTCAGGACTTTCGTGCGAATAGTTGAACTCTACAGGCTTTTGGGCATTTGTTAGCTCCTTCTTTACGTATTTTAATCTTATTTTTTTCACCAAGTAGAGTCTGCTAATACTCGACATCTGATACTTTTCTGCCTCTTTTTCATCCAATTCCAGTAGGAATTGCAAGCCCAACCCTCTGCCCAATTTGTTTTTTAGAGTATGCTCATAAGGTGTTTGTGGTTTAAAAATCACCTTTTTGATTCCTCCTCTAAAGATATTGTTCAGGCCGAAGTTATGACTCACCCAATATCCTCTTTGGTCAAAATCATAATTACGTCCAATACCAATTTGAGAAACGTGGTAAGCGACGATTTCGTCGTTCTCAAAAAAAGTAGTACTCCATTGTCTCAATGGTGCAAGACAACTTTCTACAAACGCTTTGTAATTTCTGAGTCGTTCAAATTCATTCTTTCCCTGTCCTACATTTTTGCAATCCTCGGTAGCGCAGATGCTCGTGCCTACTTCATTTCTCAAAAAACTCTGCAGAAAGGCGGAGTTCCTTTGAGTTTCTGTTTTATTTCCAGATGTTATTGTCAATCGGTCAGTATCTAAATCTTTCATAAAAGGTTCTAAGTACTTTAGGCTAACCATGATGGAATAGTTCTGATAACCTGTGTTTGTCAAAGCCTGTTTTTTACGTATTTCGGGGGTATAGGCTCCCCGTGTTTGTTTTTGACCTACTGGCAGATAATTGTTGGGTACTCCAAATCGTGGCAGGCCATTGTGCGCCTGTAAGGTGATGTCATGAAACTTTTTTGAGGGAGATTTGTAGAGAATAGCTTTATCTTCTCCCAATGAGGTTTGGCCGTGGGCGAATGAAACCAACAGAACTACGAGACCAAACCAATATCTTTTTTTCATTTTGTGGAGGATTTTTATTCCCAGGTTACAGTACCGTCCATCGTCAGTACGATATCATTCTCTGTATTGATGACGGTAGTATTCTCAAAAGTGGCTGTCTTCGCTTCAAAATCCACTGAATAAACTTCACCACAAGCGATGAAAAAATTCTGAAAAGGCGATGTGCAGGCATACAAAAACTCTTCACCATCAGAAGTTATGTTCATTGAAATGGTCTTCTCAATATTCGGTGAGCCCCCTGTGGTGAAGTCAGCGGCAACAATGACAAAACCATTCTGGTCACTTTCATCAAAAACCAGCTCATTGTTTTCGACAGTAATGTTTTCCGAAAGCAAGACTACAGATTTGTCGGTTCCTGTCAATGCGGAATTGCCCACCTCAATATTCCCTATTGTGAGAGAGGTGCCAAATTCTGAGGTCTCCTCACCGCTCAGAAGTATGGTGCCCAGCACCGCATTTTCTTGACTCTCGCTTGCTGCTTCATCATCTGTACCGCAAGCTATGCCCAATACCAAAATAAATAGAAGCGGCAGGGTCTGAATAATTTTCATAATGGTAAGATTTGTCATTTGTTTTCATAATCTATGTGGAATTCGTTTATCAAACAATGACTATTTATTTAACGTAACAAATACGCGGGTTAACGTACCTATTCAAGATTTTTTCGTACTTGATAACTAAGACCGAAATTGTTTCATTTTCAGTTTTTTAAATGTTAAATTTGTTGTTTTTCAGTACCAGCCATGTCTTACCAGCTTAAGCGATATTTTTCCTTCCTCTTGCTATTTCTAATAGTTGCTGTTTGCCATGCGCAATCAACACTTGACTCTTTGAAAAATGAGCTCATTGAGAATACGACTAGAGATACACTTCGGATAAAAACCCTGATAAGTACCTCTGCAGAGCTGACCTATACCCACCCCAAATCAGGACTTTCTTATGCTGATGAGGCATTGGTCATATCGCAAGAGACCAATTGGAAAAAGGGAGAAGCCCTGGCCTTAAGGCAAAAAGGAAATCTTTACTATGTTCAGGCAGACAATCTGAGGGCACTGGACCATTTTCAAAAGGCCCTTAGGTTATCGGTTGATTTGGGTGATGATGAGCTCAGTTCAACATTGAATAGTAATATTGGCCATATTCATGCCGACTTAAAGGAATACGACAAGGCTTTGGAGCGGTATAATGCGTTCTTGACTTTTGCCGAAGAATCGAACAATATACCCAATCAGATAAGGGGCCTGTCCAATATTGCCATAGTATACAATGACCTTGAAAACTACGAAGAAGGCTTGCCCTATCTTGAAAAAGCATTAAAACTGGCGGAACAAGAGGATAACGATTTCTTTCAAGCAGCCATAATCAATAATCTGGCCCTGGGATATAAAGGGCTGAAGGAGTATCAAAAATCTTTGGAGTACTATCATGAAGCCAAAGGAATTGCAGAGAGCATTGGCAACAAGTACATATTGACATCTGCTCTAAACAGCATTGGGAAGGTCAACATTCTGTTGGGAGACTACGATGCTGCTGAAAAAGCAGGCAAGGAAGCACTATCATTGTCCCAGGAAACAGGAACGATAGAGTGGCAAGCCGATTCATGGGAGGTGCTGAGCAAAGTCTATGAACATCAAAAAAACTCGGTTGATGCTCTCGATGCATACAAAAAGCATATTAGTTATAGGGACAGTGTGCTAAATGAGGAAAAAAAGGCCGAGTTGGCCCGAAAAGAGATGCAGTTTGAAATGGAGAAGCAGCAGACAGCGGCGGCCCAGGAAATAGAGCATCAGCAACTAGTTAAAAACGGGTATCTTACCGGAGCCATTTTACTGGCCATTCTCGGTATTGCCGGATATTTTTTCTACAAACGTAGGCGGGATGAGATTGAAAAGAAAAAAATATCCGATTTCAAGGCAAAAGTGGCTGAAACAGAGTTAAAGGCACTGCGCTCGCAGATGAATCCCCATTTTATCTTCAACTCCCTAAACTCCATCAGTGATTTAATCACCAAGAACGATACTGAAAATGCCAATGAATACTTGATAAAATTTTCAAAGCTCACCAGGTCAATTTTGGAAAATTCCGAAAAGAAATGGATTAGCGTACAAGAGGACCAAGAGCTCATGGAACTGTACATGCAAATCGAATCACTTAGATTGAAGAATAAACTATCATACACCTTTCAAGTTGATGATGATATCGTTGTTGAAGATACGCTCATTCCGCCGCTGATTTTACAGCCTTTTATTGAAAACAGCATTTGGCATGGATTGGCCAAGAAACCTGAAGGAGGTCACATTAACATCACAATGAAAAAGGGTGATGGCTTGATTCATTGTGTAGTCGAGGACAATGGAGTAGGCCGTTCCAAAACCTTACCCATCCAAGACGGTAAAAGCTCGATGGGTGTTAAGATTACCCGCAACCGTCTAGAAATTATAAACACACTCGAAGAAACCAAAGGAAAGATAGATTTATTGGATATCGAAGGAGGATTTCGGGTAGAGATGATGATTCCATTTGAACTTCAATTCTAACTGAAATATGTTGAAAGCCATTATCATTGACGACGAACAGCATTGCATTGATAGGTTGCAGCTGCTTCTTGGCAACCATTCAGAAACCATTCAGGTTTTAGGCAGTTACTCTTCGGTTGAAGTAGGAAAAAAAGAAATTGACCGGCTAAAGCCAGATGTAGTTTTTTTAGACATCCAATTGAATGAAGACACTGGTTTTGATTTGTTGTCCCAATTCGAGCGTATTGATTTTGAGGTAATTTTTACTACTGCCTTTGATAACTATGCTATTCAAGCCTTTAAATTTTCGGCTTTGGATTATCTATTAAAGCCCATCGCTGAAGATGATTTGGAGCAAGCAGTAAAAAAACTTATAAAGCAAACAGGCTTAAGAGACACTTCCCAACGCATAGAAACATTGTTCCACAATTTTAAAAGAGAAATAGGTCATTCTAAAAAGCTTGCGATTCCTACCATGGAGGGCTTGGTTATGGTCGATGTCGATAAAATTATACGTTTACAGTCAGATGTGAACTACACTCATATATTCATTGCCACCAACACTAAAATAACAACCTCCAAAACCCTAAAATTCTTTGAGGAAATACTTGACCCTCAGCAATTTTTTAGAACCCATAAGTCGCATTTGGTAAACTTAAAGTACGTTGTTTCATACATAAAGGGAAAGGGAGGCTATGTAGTATTGTCAAACGGTTCAAAATTGGAAGTTGCAGTTAGGCGTAAAGATTTACTGCTTCAGAAACTAAAGACAATATGACAAATTGGTTGAAATCCTAAAACCATGAAGGCAATTTCCAAAAAGGGTAAGTTAGATGGTCTTGAATAACCAACTGTAGAATGATACGTAGAAGCAATGTTTCGTCCGATATTTTAAACTCTCGCTTGGGCTGCAATTAATTCCTTTCTAATACCCATTTAGGATAGCCTTCTGTTTATTCCGAAACTTCCCATCCTTCATTTTAAGTTCACTTCCGAGCCGCCACTATTACTTCTTTTTTGCTCGCAAAACTACAACATCCGCTGTCGGACGACGGCATAAACCGTTGCGTTACCCTCCACTTTTTATACGCCTTACCTCCCTTGGATATTGCTTAATCGTAAAGCATCAAAAAAGGTAACAGCGACGGCTCTACGGGAAGTAAATCTAAAATCAGAACAATGAAATCATTTCAAAAAACATATCAAAGGCTATCCAAAAAATCAAAAAAGGAAAACGCTCTAGATACAATAAGTAAATCAATTTTTTAATCCTTTAAATTTTAATATTATGAGTTCTATTCAAAATCATGTACAGTTAATCGGAAACCTTGGGGATGACCCCGCAGTAACGAACCTTGACAGCGGGAAAAAAGTAGCCCGGTTATCAATGGCGACCAATGAGAACTACAAGGACAAAGACGGTGAAAAACAGACCGAGACCAATTGGCACACTGTCGTGGCTTGGGGCAAGACTGCCGAAATCATCGAAAAGTACGTCACGAAAGGCAAGAAAATTGCCGTAGTTGGTAAGCTAAAAACGAGAACTTACACCGATGACAATGGACACCAACGCTATGCCACAGAAGTTGTAGCAAGTGAAATTTTACTGCTGAACGGTAATTAAAAAAGAAAGAGGGTGTTCCTCTGGAAAGTAGCACCCTCTTCTTCATTATTCCTATATCCCTAAAGATTAGAACAATGAGAAGTAAAGTTAGTGAAATAAAGGTGAGTTACAGTGAAAAGATTCCTGTAAGACTTAGATATAAAGTGAACTCTTCCCAAGCCGTGGCCGAAGTGTTGTATCGCTATTGGGACAGGGAAACCATACAATTGAACGAAACCTTCAAAGTAGTTCTTTTGAACAATGGCAATCGAATAAAGGGAATTTATGAAGTCTCCAAAGGTGGTATCACAGGTACTATGGTAGACCTTAGAATTTTATTTGCCGTTATTCTTAAGAGCCTTTCCGTTGCGATTATTTTGGCGCATAACCATCCGAGCGGAACGTTACGGGCAAGCAAGGCGGATGAAGATTTAACGCACAAAATCAAAAGGGCGGCAGAATTATTTGACGTCAAAGTTCTAGACCATATTCTGTTGGCGCCCAATGGAAACTATTACAGTTTTGCGGATAATGGGCTGCTCTAAATTCAACAGTATTTTATCAGTTAAACCAAATCAATTATCCATCAAAAAGCCGTAAATTTATCACATGATTTTCGGCTTTCTTTTTTACGGTTATCCCACCTTTTTGACTTTCACAGGATAACTGCAAACGACCATTTTTTAAGAGATGTAAGCAACTGGCGGTACGCCATGTTGTTCGATTTTTTTGTGAGCATCGGCTCACAAAAAGGAGAAGCAAGAGGGTAACACGCTTCGCGATGTTTCATTTTTGATGCCCTTTCTTAAAGCCCTTTTATTACAAGGGTTTTCAACGAATTTTAAATCGACTTCTTAAAAAATTGGATTCGTTTTTTACTAAAAAACGCTGTCACCCCTTATAACATGGCAATTTTTTTACTAAAAAATGGATAGAGAATTTAAAAAAGAGAAGTTTGAGACCTTGAAAATCAAATCCTCGGTAGCTCAAAAATTCAAGCGGTACTCCAGGGCAATTTCCAAATCGCAGTCGATGAGCTTGCTTGCTATGTTAGAGTTTTTTGAAGCCACAGGACTTTCCCCAGAAGAACGGTTAGGCCCCAATATAAAGACCCTGGAAAGCTTACTCAAAAAACGCATCAATGCGGTCATTGCCATTGTACGGGATATTGAAAAGAACCAAACCAAACCCACCGTGGCCATGATGCAATCTTTATTTGAAGGTGTGGAACCCGATAAGAAAGAACTACTCTTAGAGAAAGACAGTAAGAGCAAATAACAACCCATCAAATTTGTAGAACGCAATCAAAGGGATTTATAATGTATATCACCATAACCGCACAAAAAACAGATGGCAATTTTTCACAAAGTGCTGCGGACTTTGTTGCCTATCTGGAAAAAGAAAATGAGCAAGTACAGCCTTTGGAGATGCAATATTTTTTTAATCAATATGGAGAACAATTCTCCGCTGAAGAAGTGACTGAAGCCATTGATAAAAATACGGCCAAATTAAAAAAACGAGAACCCAAGTTTTATTCCATAACCGTGAGCCCAAGCGCAAGGGAGTTAAGACAAATAGAGGACAATAAAAATGCCTTAAAACAATATACCCGTGAGATAATGAAGGATTATGCTGCTTCTTTTAATCGGGAAATCAATGGTAGAACGGTAACGGTTGATGATATTTTATACTTCGCTAAAATAGAACATCAACGCACGTTTAAGGGAACGGACAAGCAAGTTCGGGAAAATCAACCCTTTGCGAATCAAATCTTGGAACTCAAGCATCAAATCCGGAGAATATCCACAGGAAAGGAAATGGGCAATATTCAAAAACTTCAACGAAAAATACGGCGATTGGAACACGAAGCTCCACATCAACAAAACGGTAAGCGTATAGTCCAGGGAATGAAGAAAGAAGGCAATCAAAGCCATATTCATATCATCGTTAGTCGAAAAGACATTTCCAATTCGGTAAGCCTTTCTCCTGGAAGTAAATACAAAGCCTCAGAAGTAATGATGAATGGCAAAAAAGTGAAACGGGGTTTTGACCGTGATTCCTTTTTTGCGAAAGCGGAAAAGACCTTTGACAAAACCTTTGGATATAAACGAAACTATGCAGAAAGCTATCGTTCCCGAAAAGATTTCCTGAAAAATCCAAAGCTCTATTTTTCAGTATTGATGGGGCTACCAGCCAATGAAAAAGCAGTGGCCTTTAAGATTTTGGGTAAATCGGGTGTGCCCATACTCAATATTCCCACCAATAAGGTGCAACTGGCTATTAAAACCTTCAAACGCTTAAAACGAGGTGTCGATGTTGCACTGCGTTCTGGCTCAATTGGGATTTAATGGTGGCCATTGAATTACATATCATAGGAATATTGCTTGGGTTAGCTCTTGTGTTTTGGAGTACCCACAAGCTCTTTCGGTATGCCTTTGGCATCAATATGCTGCTAATTCTGAGTTTGATTTGGGCAGAAATACAGTTGGGCAGATACCATTTTGGTATCTCAAGAATCCTTCTGCTTTTAGGGTGTCCGTTGATGCTTTTAAATACGGTTTTATATGTTTTCTTGTCCAAAGAAAATGGTGGTACTTCCAAGAAGCGACCATTTTATGTGCAACTCAAAACAACAAAACAGCCTGTTCACTTGGAAAACATCCGGAGGGGAATTTCCATCATAGGTTCGGCGGGTAGCGGTAAGACGGAAAGTGTGGTTTACGGCTTGTTACAACATTTTGCAAAACATCAATTCTGTGGAGTCATTCATGATTACAAGGATTTTGAAATCACCGAAATGGCGTACCCATTGTTCCATAAGGCTGGAATTGACGTATATACTATTGCTTTTGACCAAATATACCAACGTGTCAATCCCATTGCTCCCAAGTATTTGCCCAACGAGGAAAGTGTCAACGAAGTGGCACGAGTGCTTATCGAAAATTTGTTGGAGCAGAAAGAGTCAGGAGCTTTCGGGACGAGTAAGTTCTTTAATGATGCTGCGGAAGGATTGATAGCAGGATTAATATGGAAATTACGCTCTAAGTACAAGAAGTATTGTACGTTGCCACACCTAATAGCCATTTATCAATTGCTTGATACGGATAGTCTAATTGCCTTTCTGAGTAGCGACCAAATCGCCAAGGCTATGGCCAGTGCATTTATTGGTGGTAAAGATTCTGACAGGCAAACTGCTGGTGTAAAGAGCACCCTGGCCAACGCGCTTAAAAAGATAAGTTCCAAACAATTGTTTATGGCGTTGAGTGCTGATGAAGTTCCTCTGAACATAAATGGGCTGGACAAACCAATGGTAGTTTCCGTGGTCAACAATCCGAAATATGAAACGGCATATTCACCTACAATAGCTGCTATTATCCATACCATCACCAAGCAAATGAGCGTTCGGGGCAAAAAGCATTCCTTTCTAATGATGGAAGAAGCACCTACCATTCGACTGCTCAATATGCACCGTATTCCAGCAACTTTAAGAAGCTATGACATCTGCACGGTCTACGTGATGCAGGATAAAGTACAAAATGATATGATGTATGGTGACAAGGCGAGTCGGGCCATTCTTAGTAACCTTTCCTATCAATTCTTTGGCAAGGTCAATGACCCCGATACCGCTAAATATTATGAGCGTTTCTTTGAAATCATTAAGCGAGAAACTACGAGTATCAACCGGAGTCACAATCTTAATTTTGATACTCGAATTACTACCGGAGAACGCGAGGTGAGCAAGAATCGAGCAGCTATTTTCTTCAAACTAAAACAAGGTGAGTTTATTACCTATGCCGATGGCATGGACAAGAAAGTTCAATTCAAAACCCCAAAAATTTTAAAGGCTCGCCCTGTTCCTCAAGAGAAATATTCAGAACAAGACATTCTGGAGAATTATGAAAGGATTTTTGAAGAGGCCAGGTCGATATTTAAGTAGTGTAAAAATGTATGAAAGTTTCTTTTATCCCAATTAATTTTGGTATAATGTTACTTTTATAAGTGATATAACAAGTTGTACAGCATTTGACGAATGACAGATATTGATAAAGAAATACAAGCAGATTATAGAAATAGAATCAACCGAGTTTTTAAATTCATTGACCAAAACTTGGAATCGGATTTATCCTTGAACACAGTTTCAGAAATTGCTTTTTTCTCGCCATTTCATTTTCACCGAGTATTCAAATTCGTTACAGGAGAAACTCTAAATGGATATGTAACGCGAAAAAGAATTGAAAAGTCGGCAACCGAATTACTTCATAAAAACGGTACAACAACTGAAATAGCCCACAAATTTGGCTTTAGTGATAACTCTTCGTATTCAAGAACATTCAAAAAATACTTTGGAGTAAGCCCAACTGAATTTAAAAAACAAAACCCAAATAGACATAGCAAGATTCGCCAACTTGAAAGCAAGAATGGACAAGAATATCCTGACTATGAAAAATACATTTGCGTCATTAATAATCTTAAAAATTGGATAAAAATGAACGCAAAAATTGAAATTAAAGAAATGCCAAAAATGGATTTGGCTTTTGTTTCAAGTATTGGACCTCAAAATCTTGAGATGGCTTATGGAAAACTAATGCAATGGGCAACACCAAAAGGCTTGATTAATGACCAAACAAAAATGATTACGGTTTATCATGACAGTTTTAAAGTAACAGAAGCAGATAAAGTGAGAATGAGTGCTTCAGTCCTATTGGATAAACCAATCGAAACAGAAGGAGAAATTGGACTGACAACTATTGAATCTGGAAAATTTATTGTTGGAAGTTTTGAAATCGGTTTAAACGAATTTGAAAAGTCGTGGACTGGATTATTTGTCTGGATGAACGAAAACGGATATAAAAAAGTTGACCGAGAACCTTTTGAGATTTACCATAACAATTTTAATGAACATCCTCAAAGAAAAGCAATTGTTGACTTTTGCATACCGATTGAATAAAAAACGCTGTACACACAATATTTTAATAAATGAAAGACATAGAAATTTTATTTGAAAACAAAATCGGGCAATTGGCTCTTATGGGAGAAACACTTGGAAAAAACAAAATTAGTCTAGAAGGCGGTGGAGTTTTTCAAAATGGAGATTTTTCAATAGCTCACTTTTTGGTCAAGGAGGCGGTTAAAGCAAAGGCGGAGCTAGCAAAAGTCGGAATAAAGGTTACAAAAATAAATGATGTAATAATTCAGAAGCTTAGACAAGATGTACCTGGTCAATTGGGAGCGTTTTGCAAAGAATTATCTAATGCCAATGTTAATATCTTGACACAATATAGCGACCATTCTAATCAACTAATAGTCGTTGTTGACAATTACGAAAAAGCAAAAATCGTGTCCGATAAATGGATGAAAAGATGGTGGAGTAATGAAAATTATAAAGTATGACAAAAAAACATAATTATAGAACAACCGTAGAATGGACTGGTAATAAAGGTAAAGGAACTTCAGGTTACAAAGAGTTCGAGAGAAGTCATATTGTATCTATCGATAAAAAGCCTGATATTTTATGCTCTTCTGACCCTGCTTTTCGAGGTGATAGAACAAAATACAATCCTGAGGAACTTTTACTTGCGTCACTATCATCTTGCCATATGCTTTGGTATTTGCATTTGTGCTCAGAATCTAAAATCATTGTTACAGAATATTTAGATAACGCGACTGGAATTATGATTGAAACATCTAATGGTAGTGGATACTTTTTAGAGGTTACTTTAAATCCAAAAGTTGTAGTTGCTGAAAGTTCGATGATGAAAAAAGCAGTTGAATTACATAAAAAAGCTAATGAGCTTTGCTTTATTGCAAATTCAGTAAGCTTTAAAGTAAATCATTATCCGAGTTGTTCAATTGCATAAAAAAATGTATCGCCAATAATGTATATAAATTTATTACTCTTAATACAGGAGACTTTGTTTTTAACTAATGAGCGTATAATTCAAAATGAAAATTTTTTTTAGAAGAAAAAGGGATAAGGATTTTGAAGCATTTTCAAGTGAATATTTAGAGGAAGAAAAAGAAATACTTGTGCTTACAAATGACGAACCAAGTGTGGCAGGGAAACTACATAACTCTTGGTATGTTTCACAGTATTTTTTAGCATATTTTGACATAAATACAAATAAACTTATAAAGGGGGATGGAAGAATAAATTGGGTTTTAACGGATAAACAATATAAAGAGCACGGTACTTCATATCCTTATCATTTTAAAGGAGGAACAATCTACCACCTTAAAGTTAAAGAGTTGAAAGATAAAACAATTCCTGAAGGACGACTGGCTTCTTTTTATAATCGTTTTATGGTTGTAAAAGTTATTAAGGAAAGTTTTCAAAATAATGAATTACTCGAAATATTGGAAGAATATAAAAAACCCGTAATAATGAGTAATGAGATATTGGGCAAGTTTGAACTTAATAAAGATTATGCAAATTTCTACGGAGAAATTGATTGGCGAGGTAAAAAAGTTTCTGTTTCATTAGGTGTAGATATTAATGATAACGCAACCTGGACAAAAGCATTGGATAAGTTACTTTATTTGTATGACCAACAAGAAAAAATCGATTTGGATTTAAGAAAATTCTCAGGAGAAGAACTCACTTATTTAGCGAACGATTGGTTAGAAGATGAAAATGAAGAAATAACAAAAAACGATTTTATAAACAGAATGAGCCTATCTGAACTTGTTGTACACTTCGATGGAGACTTTACGGCATATTATAATGATGATAATATGTTTTATGGACATACAATAGATGTATCAGGAAATATAGAAACAGGAATTGATTCGGCTAATATTGCAGGGTGAAAAACTACGTACAACGAGGTATTTAAACAATAGCGGTTTAGGTGCAGACCTGAACCGTTTTTGTATAAATTAAAGTATATTGTAATCCGAAAAGTGCTTGCATAAAAGTCCGCTACTTCTCATACACAAGACCAATGATGGATAGTCTTGTCACACACTTAAATTTCCATCGTCTTTAGAGTACTTCTAAAGATTCTACAGATGAAAAAACTCTTTCTGGTCACCTTCACAGTTCTAATGATTTGTGGCTGTAAGGTGTTTTCTCAAACCGCTAAGCTAAAAGAAGTAGGCACAAGGGGTTGGTATACAACCCAAGAACCATTTGCTGCGTTCAATCCCAAACATAAGTCTGTAGAGATTTGGACACCCAAAAACATAAAAAAGCCACCGGTGATTGTGTATGCCCATGGGGGAGCTGGGTATCGAGAGGATGACCAAGCACGTGTGGAAATGTTTCGCCGTAATGGTTTTGCCACCATCTCATTCGATGCCTATGAGATGAACGGATTGGATTGGAAATTTGTAACACGTAGAGTAACAAACACGGGTAAGCAGAACTTGATTTGGGGTGTTTTTAAGGGAGCAGTGGAATACGCTTTAAATGGAAACGATTGGGACAATCAAAACATCTTTTTCTATGGAGCATCGAATGGCGGCCGTACAGTTTTGTATGCTGGAGGTGAACTGGCAAACGAAAGAGTCAAGGGCATTATTTCGGAAGCTCCAGCAGGTTCAGGATATGAACTGGGAGATGTTACTATTCCTACCATTATTTTATTTGGGAAATTGGATACTTGGGCCGGTAAGTCTGAAACGGATTATGTTTGGACCAGAACATATCCAAATTCTCCTATATCTATTGAGAATTGGGTGCAATCACAACGCGAAAAGAAGCATCCTGTCAAATTCATTTTTTACAAGGATGCAGGGCATTTGTTATTCGAAGGCCCACTTGAAAAGGTAGAGGTAAAACGCGGTGATACAATTGCTTTCACGGCCTACCAAGGAGCGAGTGAAGAAACACTCAAGCAATATGAAAAAGACGTTTTGGGATTTGTGAATAACAATATGACCAATTAAGGCATTACGCATCTTATTGTTTCTTACGCCAAGAGTGTGATAGGTAATTCGTAAATTAAAGGCCTGTTACGCTTTTAAAAAAATGAAAAAATTAACCCTTATATGTTTTTGTTGTTTCTTTGGTTTTTCACCCTTCTACGGGGCTGCCCAAATTCAAGAATCTCAAATAGATTTTGTCTTTAAGGAATGGAATGAAACTAATGTGCCAGGAGGGTCGGTCGGAATCGTAAAAGATGGAGAACTCATATTTTTCAAAGGATATGGATTGGCCGATTTGGAGCATGACATTCCCAATACTCCGTCAACTGTGTTCTATATCGGCTCCAATGGAAAGCAGTTTGCCGCTTTTTGTGTTTTGTTACTGGAAGAGCAGGGAAAACTAAAATTGACGGACGACATTAGACAATACCTTTCTGACTTTCCCGAGTATGAGTCTCCCATAACCATTGAAAATCTGTTGTACCACACCAGTGGAATCCGTGATTATTCATCCTTATGGGACTTACAGGGGCGAAGCTATTTCGACTTGATTACAGCTGCGGAGACTTATGAAATGCTCAAAAGACAAAGCCGTATCAATTTTCCCCCAGGAGAGGAGGTTTTATATAGCAATGGCGGGTATTTCTTATTATCCGAAATTGTTCAACGAGTTGCGGGAAAAAGCCTAAAAGATTTTGCCAAGGAGCATATTTTTGACCCACTTGGCATGGAGCATACCTTATTTCTCGACAATCATAAAGACCTTATCAAAAACCGGGCTTTCGGTTATTACAAAAGGGCCGATGGTGGTTTTGATAATGCTATACGAAGGTTTGAACTTGTGGGCTCTGGTGGGGTGTACTCCACGGTATTGGACCTTTATAAGTGGGACCAGAATTTTTACAACAATAAGTTAGGTGAAGGAGGACAAAAAATCATCAACAAGTTGCTTAAGGTGGGGCGATTGAATAATGGCGGGTCAACCGGAGAATCGGCAGGGATTCAGGTAGATACCTACAAAGGTATTACCGAAGTCAGTCATGGAGGTTCCCACGGTGGGTTTAGAACGCAGATAATGCGATTTCCTGACCAAAACTTTTCTGTTATAGTGTTGTCGAATAGGTCTGATACCAACTATAATACTAAGGCCAGAGAGATAGCAGATTTATATCTAGAGGAGCATTATTTGAGTGAAAGCGAAACGCGGAAAGCAAAGTCTTTCTTAGACTTGAAATCGAACAAGCTTTCCAAATTTGTTGGCGATTATATTGATGAATATTCAGGGCGTGTCCGCTCCATTGAAATGAGCAATGACACTTTGTTCTATGTTCGGTCTGAAAATAGAAAGGATAAACTTGTACCATTTAGCCAAACTGATTTTGAAATAGTGAGCAGGGGTAACGGACAATTCGGTATTGCTTTCGAAAAGGTCGAACAGGGCAGACAAGCTTTTAGATTTGTCAATGATGGAAGAAAGACCACGCTATTTAAAAGATTCGAGCCCAGAGTTTATGCTGCAGATGAATTACAGCCTTTTGAAGGGAACTATTACAGTAAAGACTTGAATGTCACCTACGATATAAAGATTCAGAATGAAGAATTAACCTTGTTCATCAACCATAACAAAATGAGTACTCTAAAGCCAATTGCTAAGGGCACGTTTGTAAGCAGTAATGCCGATTTTGGGGTATTCTTCTTTGCAGATGATAAAAAACATCTGAAGGTCAATGCCTCGAGAATTAAGGATGTGGAATTTGAAAGGATTTAATATTAGAACACATAATCCCTTAAAGTGGGGTTAGATAAGCTTCATGACCATGATAAAAATTATAAGAGAGAATAAACTCTTGATTTTCTTGACTGTGCTCGTTACTTTGGGAGTCCTGGTTTTTAATGTGTTCCATTATTCTACCAGCTATGGAATCGTTGAAATTAACAATGTAAACTCGCTATTGTTAGTGCCTTTCATCTTGTTGGTATGTGGGCTAGGAATGGTATTGGGCACGACCAAGAATACCGATGAAATCGAAAACGCCTATCAAAACCAGCTGTCGGAACGTGAACAGCAGGTTATCGAGCTTATTTGTTTAGGCAAAAAGAATCAGGATATAGCAAATGAACTATTTGTTGATATTACAACAATTAAGACGCATATCAACCGAATTTACAAAAAGACCGGTGTGAAAAATCGTAGGGAGTTGAAATTCTATGGCAAGAGGGTACTACAAAAGAGTGGAAACCAATAAATCCACCCTTTTTTCCAACCGTTTTTAATTGAGAATTACCATTTTGTCCGTGAATTTTGTAGAAAATCAAAATACAAAATGGAAAAATTAAAAACACCTATTGTTTACGGATTTGTAGTTGCACTCGCCGGAAGCATTTTAATGCTGACACTTTTAGCACTCAAATTACTTGGCCCCAAGGCTATCGCTCTGGAAAATGAAATGACCGGAGGAACCATCCTCTTCTTAATGTTATACCTTTTATTGCTTTTCGCCATTTACTTTGCCATCAAGAAGAGAAAAGATGTTCTAGGGAGAGGCATCCAATTCAAGGAAGCCCTGATTCAAGGATTTGTGGTTAGCTTATCTACAGCAGTATTCAGTGTTGTTTTTACAATTGTTTTTTACGAATTGCTGTATCCATCTTATGTGGCTGACACTATTGAGGCACTTAGGCTGAAAATGGAAAGTTCTGGTGTTCCTGTAGAGAAGCTAAACGCTAAACTGGAGGAAAAAGAGGCATATTTAAGTACTTCAACGCAAAGTATGTTCTCCTTTATTGGAAACCTTATAACAGGAGGAGCTTTTACATTGTTGTTAAGCTTCTTTCTAAAAACAAGTAAAGAAAGATGAATTATAACAAGAAAATAACTGATTACATATCTAAAGCTACCGACGAGCAGGTCGCTTTGTTGGAAGAATTAAGGAAGTTGGTACATACCTCTGTTGAAAATGTCAAGGAAGAACTAAAATGGAAAATGCCTGTTTTCAATAATGGAAAGGACTTTGCTTATCTGCGCTTTGCCAAAAAACACGTTACACTTGGGTTTTACAATATTGATAGACTCAGCGACCCAAACAATTTATTGGAAGGAGAGGGGAATACATTAAGGCATGTGAAAATAAATTCCCTGGGTGAAAATCTAAAGAAGCAAATTTCGCAATGGCTGAAAGAAATAACTTGAGAAAGTGTGAAAGCGTATTCGTCTGGATGTCAAATAAAGTCTTGAGGCATTCTCAAAAAAAATATTCTCTAAAGTGTCATATTTCTTAAACTATGGTAACTAAAGAGGTAAAGGGACGAACTAAAAATGGAAAAACAAAAAAGCCTATTTCTTTCTACACTTGAGAAAAACCAAGATAAATTATATAGGCTTTGTTCAATATATTCTGATAATAATGAAGACTCAAAAGACCTGTTCCAAGAGGTTTTAGTTAATATATGGAAGTCGATGAGTTCATTTAAAGGTAATTCATCTATTGGTACTTGGATATTTAGGATAGCATTAAATGTTTGTCTTCGTTTCAAATCAAAATACACAAAACACCAAAACCGATTTATAAGATTGGATAGTATGACTATTTGTAATATCGGTTCTCAAGTAGAAAATGAAAAAAGGGATGAAAAACTAATAGCTTTAAGAAAGTGTGTTAAAAAATTGAATGATGGAGACAAGGCAATAATTGCTCTGTACTTGGAGGGATTAGCATACCGAGAAATTTCAGACATACTCGGACTATCTGAAAATCACGTAGCCGTAAAAATCAAGCGGATTAAATCAAAATTGTTGAACTGTATAAATGGAATGTTATGATAGAAGATGAATTAATCAAAATCTGGCAAACGTCCAGTAATCAAGAGCGTATAAAATTTGAGAAATCAAAGTTAATGATAGAATTACAATCGAGTTTAAAGCGTTTAGACAGATGGTGGAACTATATAGAACTTTCAGAAACGATTTTAGCTGTATTTGGAGTTTTATTATCTACTTTTTTGTTATTCAAGATTCCATTCATTCTGACAAAAATAGCATTGGCTTTAATGATTATTTGTGCAGTTTATTTAATTATAAAATATCGAGGTATCAAAAAGTTTCAGCCTAGTGACTTGGAAAATAATTATCTCAATTACCTCAAAAAAAACAGGGAATATCTTCATGCACAAAAGAAATTTCTTAAAACATACTTCTATTGGGGAATATTGCCAGTTTACCCAATAATGTTGTTGTTCACTATCAGCGTTTGGGAAAAAGTTCCAGTACATTTGATTGTCATTATTAATGTGGCTACAATCGGAATGGGTATTTATGGGTATTTCTTAAATAAAAAAAGAATAAAAAGAGAAATAACCCCAAGAATTGGTAGAGTTAATGAATTAATAAGCGAAATAGAAGAATAGCATATGACATCAAAATATAGACCATCAAAAGTTTCAACAAACTTCATAGAACAATTGTCAAAAATTTTGAGTTTTTCAACTTCAAAAACAAGAAGAGAAACAATCAAACAAAAGAGAAATCAAATTAGGAATAAAAAGTACTAATGGCAACAACGCATATAAAAAATAGCGGTTTAATCAAAAAGGCCCTTTCTCACCCTCATCTTTTTCGGTCACTTTCCATTGCCCATTTTGCTTTACTAGCTTAAATGTTTCCGGTGCATCGGAATAGGAAGAGGTAAATTTTATCCATGCGACATCAGCATCTATCCGTTCATCCAGGACTTTGAATTCTGATGCTTTCTTTTCCTCAGCGGTAAGCAGAGCCTGAACGGTCATAAAGGATTCGTAGCTCACTTTTGTGGTATGTTTTTGGAGTGTGCCATTGTCTTGGGTATAAAAACTCACAACGACCGTTTCTGCAACTTCAGCTGGGGAAGATGTGGTTTGGCCACTACAAGCCACAAACAATAAACTTAGCAAGGGGATTAAGATTTTTTTCATCGTGTTCTAATTTGGGTTATTGATGTTTCGGGCCGGTATCTTAAGCTCGATGTTTCGCTCTCCTTTATTCTCATTCAATCTGAGCAGCAACAATCTATCGTCGCTCAATGAGAACTTAGGCAGCACATAGACCACTCGGGTCGTTTTTCCTTCCTCAATACGTTCAGGAAGTAGGTGTCGGTACAAAGGAGCTTGATGCAATCGCTGTAAGGACTTTTTACGCCCCTTTTTACGGGTATCTACGGAGAAATTCAGGAAATTGATGTCATAGTCCAAGGTTGACTTGTTTTTTACTTTGATGACGAAGTACAATTCTTCCCTGTCAAAAACGATATTTTCAACTTCCATCACCACGCCGTTGTTGCGTTTACGCAATCCTGCGGATGGTGTTTTTCTTGTCAGCAGATAAGAACAAAAACGCTGATAGTACAGCTCTCTATTCAGGACTTCTGAAAGCGGTTTTTCTTTGATGGGTTCTGAAATCTTTTTTGGAATTTCATTGCCAATCGAGGCACTTTCAGCGATAAAATGGTTCAGCTCTTTAAGCTCCTTCCTATACTTTACAATATACGAAAAAATAGCACCATTTTTGCTGATTACCAGTAGATTACTTTCGTTTCCCGGCTGTGCCTGAAGCAATCCAAAATGTTGTTCTTTTTCACGATTGTAGGTAAATACAAAATGAGATGCGCCCGTGATTCCCTGTCGAATAGGTTCAGGAAAAAAAAGGGCTACATTCTTTTTATCATTGGCATAAATGGTGTCCAATTTTATAGTTTGTGCTTTCGCGAAAGCAAAGACACTAAAAACCATTATGGTGATATACTTTTTCATAAGAGTGAGTTTTAATTAAGGCCTCTTTGAGGCTTTAAAATGAGTTGATAATTATTGACGATGGTAACCTTTACATTGCGGTTGTTCCTGCGAAATACTTGTTTGATGCCACCTACTTGGGGAAGTCCGGCAACGTTCACATCCTGCACGATGTCATCGAGTACTTCGCGACTTGCATCAGCCTTAAAACTGTTCTCGATATAGATGCCTTCACTACCATCCTGAAGGTCGTAGGCGTTAAAGGTGACAGGCTTATGATTGATGTTTTCAATACTAATCAATGTACGGTTGGGCTGAAAGGTCACAAAGCCAAATACAGGCGTGTTCTTGGGAATAAGTTGCCCATTGATGACCGCATCATTGGTCAAGCGCATTCGAAGGCGGTAGTTACTTTTGACCACTTGGGTGCCATCTACGGTTACAAAGACTTCAGGGTCGGTATCAAGATGGACTTGAATGTCATTCACTTTAGGATTTGAGGCAAAGAACAACTCATGCTCCAGGCCTATTTCCAGGCCTTTGATTTCATTTTCTTCAGTGTTTTTTGATAAGGTGTCTTTGGACTTTTTCATAGGTAAAGGATTAGGGTTTCTAACAGTCTTAGCCGTGCGATAAGTGCCTTCCGTATAATTGATACGACCAGCAGCGTAGATGCTGTCAATGATGCGCTGCTTGTTCTTTTCTGGCAAATAGGGGTCATAGAAGCCTAAGGTGTCGATGAGCTTTTCATCGTAAATACTTGGAGCATTGGTTTCCCTAACTTCCTTAAGGTCATCAATGGCTTTCAGTTTTGAGGAATAATCTTCTTGTTCTTGTTCCAGTTCAGGAACTAAAGGCTGTTTCAAGTTTTCGGTTTCTGATTCATCATCGCCCATCACCATCATGGAATAGCTGATGATGAAAATGACCACGATGGCGAGTACGGAACCGAATACAATTTTGTTCTTTTCAATCTTCATTGGATATTTTCTTTAAAGTGTTTTCGAAATAATTGGTAATCAATAACCCGTGCGTATTGTGGGGATAATTGCGGTCTACGATTATGAGATTTCCCGTAGAAACCAATTCATATCTGTCAATCACGGTTCCCCGATTAATCTCAAAGACGGTTGTCGTTTTAAAGGCATACGGCGATTGCTGTAAATCGACCTGAGATTCGATACTGACTACTTTTTGTACCAGAGAATATTGCAGCAATCGATTATAGACTCCATCCGCTTTTTTTTGACGGTACAGATTGTCCACGGAACTGTTGCCCAGCCATAGTGCTTTTTCCAGGTTCTTTTCATAGTTGCTGGCATCAATGTCATAGAAATAGGCGTGGAACAACTCCAAGTGTGCCAGACTTTCCACAAGCAAGTTCTCTTGTTGGTTGACCCATTTAAGCGGAATGACGGAGCCATCGGTATTAATGGCAAATGAGCTGTTCAAAGCTTTTTGGTGAATGTCATAAACAATCCATCCACAGAAAGCAGAAGAGCCCAAAGCGCAGATAGATACCGTCAAAACGATGAATCGGTTGATGGATAATACAGCATAGATGTTTTTATAGGATGTTTTCATTATTGCGTAAAGAGTCTTAGGGTGAATGAAATGGCCCTGTGGTAGAGCTTGAATTTGAGAATGACGATAAAGAGCACGGAACCCAATTGTACTACAGGAGCAAAGAAATTGCTGCCCACATCAGTTCCGAAAAGGGACGTCCAGAAATTGATGTTGATTTCGGTGTACAGTGCATTGATAAACACGTTGACCAAAAAGAAGGCCGGTACCAACATATACACAGCTGCGTATAACCTGAAAAAATTATAGGCCATAGACCGAAACTTCTCAAAGACCGCAAGGCTTATTACTAATGGGAAAAAGGCCTGCATGATGCCCAACAAAAAGTAACGTTCGGCCAAGAATAATGGATAGATAAACAAGTCCATTATCCATAGGAATAGGCTAACAATGAAAGCCAAGATTTTCCATCCGAATAAAGGCGTAACCAAAGCTTCGTACAAGAGAGCTAGAGCCTTTTTGGCGGCTTCCAATGCGCCCACATCCTCTTCCAAAGGAATGTCCTGCATCTGAAGCGGAAGGAGCGCAGGAGCCGTGTTTCTGTATTGCCCCTCAATAGCGACCAGAATACCATCAAAGAAACCCAGTATTTGGGTGGAGAAAATAACCAGGAGAACCACCATAAAGTTTTTGGCAAGTTCTCCTGGACTCAATCCCCAAGTGTACCCATCTTTTTCGGCTACGCCCTCATTATATTTTTTGAGGATATTGATTAGGAAAAACAGCACAGCGAGGGTCTTCATTCCGGCAATGGTGTATTGGGAGAAATCACTGTCCTTTATGATTTGAAAAACAGTGTCCACATATTCCAATCCGATGCCCAAAAAGAAGCCCGCCATTTTTAGTAATTGGTTTCACGATTATTGATTCGGTCCTGCATCTTTCTGAAGGAAATAATGTCGTTATAGCGTTCGGTCTTTTTATTGATTTCGGCCACCATCTCTTTGGATTGCAACTCCATTTCCTTCAACACTTCCGCACGTTCGGCATCCGTCATTTTTAAGAAATCGCTGGACAGGATGCGCTCGATATACTCGAAGTTGTCGAGGGAATTTTCGATGATGTTGTTGAAGGATTCTGAAATGCGGCTGACTTCCTCTGGCTTCACATAGGGCGAATTCAGAATATCCCGCAAATCATTCTGTACAATATCAAATAAGCGTTGATTGTTACGTTGAATTTCACGAACGGCCTTGAGTTGTCGAATGACATTGTTGACCTTCTCGATATTCTCTTTTTGCTGTTTGAGAAATTCCACGGTCTGCAGCAGTTGTGAGGTCTGTTTTGCCGACTCTATCAATTGTTTGGCAAGACTGATAAAGTTGGTGTTGTCATACACCGGCATCCCCTGGGCATTGGACTTACCGTAAATCAAGAGGGCGATTACCAGTAGTAATCCATAGATAAATGATTTTAATTTTGGATTCATATTATTAGATTTTAGATGTGAATTCTTTGATGGCTTGTTCCATATTTTGGGTTCGTTCGTAAATGGCCATTATGGCTTCGTTTTCTTTTCCGTCCGTCAGGTAAGCCGCATAGACTTCTTTGGGTACTTCCAATCGGAAGATGTTGCTCTCCTTTCCAATCTTGATGAACATTTCTGTATACTTTCTAGGTCCGGAAAGGTTATTTTTAATGGATTTGAGTTGGTTTAAATCGTGACTCGAAAGGTTTAAGCGTTTCACCAATTCGTCATAGCCCTTTTCATTGTTCAGACTGTAGATGACCTGGGTATTTTCTAGTATACTCGCTGATGTATGGTTATTGGGCAGTTGATTGATAGATTGCAGAATGATACCAATGGCACCGTTTTGCTTTCGAATTGCCTGATAGTAGAATTCAACGCTTTCCAGTACGTTGTCAAACTTTAATTGTTTTGCAAACTCATCAAATAGGATAATCCCTTTTTCAGCTCGGTTTCTCCAAATGGTTCTTTGGATGGCTGACTTGATGAGTTTAAGCATTACCGAGAGGATTTCCTTATTGTCCTTTACTTCATCCAGTTCAAAAATGATAAGCCGCTTGTCCTCAATTTTGAAGGTCTGGTCTTCGCTCATTTCAAAAAGGAAGCTGTACAGTCCATCACCCACATACTCTGACATAATGTGCAGGAAGTTGGGAATGTTGAAGTACTCTTTTTGAATTTTTAATTGCTCTAGAAGATTTTCCTGATACCCTTCTATAAAGGCATAAAAACTATCTAAGGAATGGTCTTTTCTGACCTTTTGATAATAATGGAGCAGCACTTTTTTGATAGCCACTGATTGTGCTTTGCCAACCTTTCCCTCCGAAGCAAATAGCTCAAAAAGAAAAATGGATAAGTCTTCCAATCTTTCTGGTGTCAAGTCAGCTTCAGAGGCAATATAAAATGGATTAATACCCAAATTTTTTCCGCTCTCATAGCGCAAAATGGTATGGGTCTCTGGGTAGAGTTTGGCAAACTTGGTGTACGAACCACCCAAGTCGATGATGACTAAGCGAACACCGCTTTCAAAATACTGACGCAAGATGTTATTGGCCAAGAAGGATTTACCTTCTCCGGTGGGAGCGAAAATGGCAAAATTCCTTGCCTTGATACGCCTTTTGTGTTCATCCCAGACATCTTTGAGTACAGGAATATTATGCTCTCGGTCATTAAATATGATACCCGTCTCATCGGATTCATAATTGGTATTGTTGATGAGCAAGCACAAGGCGTGTTTTAAATCGGTGACGTATAAATCTTCATTGGAGAAATTGGAAGCAAAAGCACAATAGCTGTTTAGGATATAGTTTTTGCGTTCTTCTCCGCGAGGATAATAAGGTGTAATGTCCAGCTCCTTAAATTCGGTTTTTATCCGTGAAGCTATGTTTTCTAGCTGTCCGGCTTCCCGACCCCAATAAATGACATTTAGATGTCCTCGAACGACTCGTGCACTATCATCGGTATTGATTTGATTTTGAATGTGCTGAATTTTCTTCAACACCACCTTGTTCATGGAACCGAAATTGGAGCTCTTGTTCAGTTCCTCGATTTTCTTGTCCAGTATCTTGCGCCACTTTTGTTTGTCATCCAAGTAAATGATTTGATTGACAATATGGTTTTCATTTAGGGTTAGTCCAAGTCCGTCAATAAAGCCCTGGTGGAATACAAAATCATCTGATGTAAATTTTTCATTGGTTTTGCTGCTGTAAACCGTCTCACCAAGACACAATTCACTATTCACCGCGAGACAATCAAAGTAGTTTTCGCCAATATTGATATTGGATTTATTCAGAAGAATATCGGTATCAAAACCCTCGTTGTACCCGTTGAAAAAAGCGTTGGTCAATTGTTGGATGGCTTTGGCATCCAGTGGCTCGAACTTCATCTTGCGACTGTTATTGATAAAGGAAACCGCATCGGTCACTGCACCCACAAAATTGTGTACGGCCATATCCATCAGCTTGGGCAGCTTTGCATTCGGTTTTTTAAAAGGATTGACGTATTTGGAATTGTTCAACGCCCTGTTCTTGGTAAGCGTAAAGAACAAATAGCACCGATGCTCAATATACTCCCGACCTTTAAAATGTTGATGGGTGGCTTTCTCCAAAAAGGTATTGTTTGATAGGTTGTTTGCCGTGAATTGCCTTTTCAGGTACACATCCTGTTTATGCACTACCGTACCCGATGGTAAGGTTTTTACGGCCTGAAACCAGGCTCCATGAATGTCTTCAAAGTCTTTTTCTGCCAGCGAATAGATTTCTGGCAGGAAGCCTTCATAGCATAAGACCACATTGCCGTTGTTGGCAAACAGAACGTTGTCTTGAATATCTGCAATGGGATAATGGGATGCCATACTAATCTTGTTCATACCAGAGTGGAGTTGGGTTTTTGTTACTGATGCTTTTGGGAAAGGGTGAGGACATTTGAAAGAGCTGTGGTGTTCGTGAGAATTTGAGTAACCCAGCATATAGTGCCAGATTAAAAACCAATACTCCAATGATGATTCCGAAACTGAAGGAGAATATGATGATTAAAAGTGAGCCGATAACGGCCACCATCATCAAAGCGAACAATGCTATGGGAAGCCCAAATATCATTGCCCGTTTTCGGATGTTTCTATAGACCTCGAACCGTTTCATTGCTATACTACGATTCCAATGAGATAAGTGAAGATGCCCACTACAGCCCCAGCTATAAGGACGAAAACTAACACTCGGGTTATCCCTTTCTTGAGGTCGGCGTTCTCCCCAAAGAAGTGCCCTGCATTAAAGAGGAACCCAATCAGGAAAATAACCCCAAGGATAATGGGAAAGATGGCCCGAATGGTGTCGGAAACATCGTTAACGGAATCTTCAATCCCACCAATTTGAGCAAAAGCGGGTGTAGAAAAGAGCATTAAAAGAACGGTTGAATAAACTAATTTTTTCATAGGAAAACACATTGATTTTTACTACTCAAAATTTAGTTTATATTTGAATATAAATTATTGAAAATCAATTATTTGTGAATAAAATATTATTTGAATTGGGATGATTTTGTTTGATGTTATTTGATATCAAATACTATGAATTTCACACTAATAATTTTTGAAAAGTGCTTTAGTAAAAATGAAAGTGAGACCCAAAAACGTCAGATTTATGTTTTTACTGCTAAAAACTTGTTTGGTTTTTGGATGGAATTTAAGTGCCCAAAATCGAGTGGTCATTGACCCTGGACACGGTGGAAAAGATAGTGGTGCAATTGGCCAAAAAAATACAATTGAAAAAGAAATCGTTTTACTTGTCGCAGAAGAAATAGTAAAACTGAATAAGGCCATATTTAACGACAAGCTAGACATCTATTTGACACGTTATGCGGATACTTTAATTGGCTTGGGTGACCGGCCCAAATTGGCTAAAGCTATTAATGCAGATGTATTTATATCACTGCATTGTAATCATGCTACTAATACCAATGCCAAAGGGATTGAGGTTTATGTGGCCTCTGGAAACTATGACTTCGGCAATGAATCTATCTATTTGGGTTATGAGCTGCAGCGACGGTTTAAAGAAAAACTAGGATTTAGAAGCAGAGGCGTAAAGTTTGCCAATTTTCAAGTGCTGAGGGAAACTGCCAATGCAATGCCTGCGGTTTTGGTAGAACTTGGTTTTTTGAGCAACGCAGATGAGAGTAACCATTACCAAAAGCCGGAATCATACCAGTCCGTAGCTTTGGTACTATTGGAGAGTTTAATTAAAAATTTAGATAGATATGAAAGAGTTGGGGATTGAGGTTATTAGGATTGTAAGAGAAGTTTTAATTACCTGTTTGGTAATTTTAAAAGGAGGAAAAAACCCAGATAAGAATTAGCTGGGTTTATTCGAAGTCGTAGGTTAATGTCAATTCTATAAACCTATCCCTTTTTATTAAGTTGTTATATCGTTGTCTGATTTTGTTTATTTCTGAATTCTGCTCTTTTACATTGTCTCTTGTAATTGTATAATGCTCTAAGAAAGCCAGGATATCCGGATTATTTGTTAGAGTATGGGCATTTTTGAAATCGCTTATCTCAAGGATTATTTTGACCTCTTCCCATATTTCGGATTTTTTTATTGCTCTAAATTCTTGTAACCATATTTGACTTAGACTAGCTTCTTCAAAAACACTGCGATAAACTATGTAGGTTTCTGGCATATACAAAAGTTCATAAAACTCCTCAACATTTTTGCCAAATGCTTTTTCAAAAAAACTTCTTCCACTGGCCACAATACCTTTTGATACATTCAATACAGATTGAATTGCACGAATGAATTTCTTATTCCAGTGTTTGCCTACATAAAGTCTATGCTTGGCATCTTCACCAAACAAGGGGATGTATTTCATGGGAAAAGAGAAAATGTGAAGTTCCAACTCTTCTGATAATTCAATGTTGATTCTCATTCTCTCGTAAAGGTCCTCAGGTTTGTCTTTGAAATTGTACAATAAATAATTGGAAAGTTCCTTAATCCCATATTTAGCCGCCAGCCTAACAGCTTCGACATATTTCTTCTTCATCCCAACATAGTCGAAAGCAATTCTAAGTGGCCGAATAGGAATCTCGCTCATTTTTTTCATAAACTCTTCGGTGACGTAGCGAGCGTCGGTGCCTTGATTAAAGTCGACATAGCGTTGTTTTGGGGCTTTGTCACGATATTTTTCAAAAATTGGAGATATCAAATCATGCGATTTAATCAGATTCTCTTCTGTCACCTCAGGCAATTCTAATAGGGAGTGCTCATCAAGGATGTCATAAAATTGTTCCGCAACTTTTTTATTTCTTTTCAAACGTCGTTGTAATAAGTCGTGCAAGAGAAAAAATGCCCTTCTGGTGTAACCCTTATTATTAAACCCAGACCTTAGGTTGGTGATTGCAATCTCATACTGGTTTGGCTCAACAAAAGTTGCACCTTTGTAGAATCCCATTTCTTTGATTTCGTCAATAATTTCGTCGAACTTTGGCGATGCCAGTACATTGTTGTCCATTAACAACAAATGTTGTTGCTCTCCATAGAGTTCTTTTATTTGAAGAAACTTATCGATGGTTTCCACCTTTTCTTTATACGTGGGTTCTAAAATTGGAACGGAACAGAAGGCGCATTTTCGCGTACACCCTTTTGTCATAAAAGTAAAATAGGCACTGCCCGTGGGATATCTGTAATCTACTTCATAAAGAATAGAGTAATCTAAGGGCAGTTCATCAATAATGATATCATTGTCATCAATCATGCCTGGTTTATCCAATATGCCTTTGAAAGGTTTAATGCCTGTTTCTACTTCTATTTCATGTGTCAGTAGCGAAGCCATTACACCGCCTACCATAAGATGCTTTTGGTCCCTTACGAGGAGTTTTGCATATTCGATTGTCTCTATCGTTTTTTTCCAATAGAAGGTAAACAGCGTGGTCACATAGACTCTATCCCATTTTCTATTATCAAGGTATTTTTTCTTCTTATAGTAGTCTGAATAATAAGAAAACCATTCGTTTAAGAGTGGTTGATTTTCATTACCTGAAGTAAGGTCGGTAAGGATACTTCTTCGTTTTGTTTTTAGAAATAGTTTGATTTCCTTTTCTTTCTTGTACCACGTGGTATCCGAATCTATGGTTGAAATTTTTTCCAAACATTCATTGTAAATCTCATTTACTATAAAGTCTTTCATTTCGCCCTTGTAAAACGTCACAGAATCTCCTAACATTTTATGGTAAGAGGAGATTTTCATAAGTCCGATAGGCGGATACTTATTCTTATAGTTGGGTTCAAGTAATAATATGTTTCTTTTCTTTTTCATTAGCTTAGTTGTTTAAGGTGACTATATACTTCGTTCCAACTATCTACTCTAATTATATTTTTTTGAAAACGATATCTGTTCTCGTCATTGTTATATGGTTGATTCATAAGGAATACATAATCTACAAGGTTCGCTAATTTTATAGCGTTTTCGGGAGTATCTTCAATAAAGAACTTTAATCTGTTTCTTTTTGCCCCTTGGAATCGATTTAAAAGTAAAGTTTGATTTCTAACAATGAAGCTGAACCGTGTGTCTGAAATATTTGAGTTCCCTTTTTCAATTGTTACTCTGGTTCTAATTTTTAAAAAAGTAGGTATAAACCAGTAAAGAATTGAACTAAACCAATTATTGATAATAAATGTATTTATACCCACATTCTTAAATGAAGACTTGGTGATTTTTACTATATCATTTTTTAAGAGAGGAGTGTAGTTCTGTTTTATTATTTCATTTTTTACTTTATCGCTCATCTGTCCCCAGGGACGATAGGTATAAACAAAGATTTTATAGCCAAATTTCTTATGGATATCATTTATTGTTTTTAAAGCATTTTCCTTCTCGCGAAGCCCTTCCCAATACTCTTTACAATTGAATACAACCTGCTCATCGAAGTCATCTACGTTCAGCCCCTTATTTAGTCTAACAGGTATTTCTTTGATTTTTTCTGTATCGATTCTTTTACCTCTCAGTTTATAAAGCCACTCAGCAAAATGTTCTGTTTGATTATTTACAACACCGTCGATATCAACACCAAAGGCGAATGACTTTAGATAAAAATTTTCCCTTCGGTACGACAAGTATTTCCAAAGGATTATATGACCTAGGATATTAAAAAACACTATCCACAGGTATATCCTAGATAGCGGCAAATCTAATTCAAAGAGCGTTGTGTTAAACACATAATCTGAATGCAGCATTCTAAAATAAAATGCTGAAAAGAGAAACGCAGAATTTATCAGTGTAAAAACTATAATTAGAGGAAAAAAGATAGTATTATCAGTATATCTTGGTTTAGATTCTACTATTGGTAGTCCAAGATACTTATGGTAATCATCAACCTTTAAAGATGAATTCTCGTAAAAGTACTTCCGAACCTTATTTACTTTTCGGGCATATAGTATAGCATCGTGTCTTATATTAATGATAAACAGAAAAATGCATAATCCTGCAGCCGAAATCAGAAGGAGATAAGCGAAAACTATATCATAAGTTGTCTTATCTAGGTTGCCCTTGAAAAATGTACTCATGTTGCCTTCACCAGTACCAACTAGTGTTAATAAAAGTGCAGGAGCAGACAGGAGCAACAAATAGTACCTAAAAAAAACGGATACTTGCTTTATTGATTCAAAATGTGAAGTTGAAATATTCTTATATTCCTCTAGTTGAAAATCATCAAACTTGTTATTTTGGTTATGGTTATTGCTCAAAATTTTTATACAATTACTTAAACTCCTCTTTAATTTTTTCTTTTAGGTTGGCTGATAAATCAGGTGTTAATACCTTGTCTATAACCCCGAATATCTTAGAAACCAACTTTCTGTCTTTTAAACTCAAACGACTTAATTCATCGGTAGCATATTTGGTCTTACCACTTGCGGGTTTTGATTTAATCAAATCAGCCACCTTTTTCTTTTCTGCAGTTATGTTTTTAAATATCCGATTTTTCGGGTCATGTGGGTTGGTTATTTTGTTAGATAGCTTATCTAACTCTTTTTCGGCTTTTTCAGCATTGGTTCTATGTTTTTCATATTCCAATTCTAATTTTTCTTTTTCTTTGTCGTTTGTAAAGCCTGTATTCTTTGCCTTTTCTTCAAAATCCTTTTTAAATACAGCTAACTTTTCAATTTTTTTGGTAGCACTTCTTACTTGGGAGGCATAGTAGTACAATTGGTGCAACTCGTTATGTAGCAGGTAGCGAAGCTCCTGTTCAAAAGCTTTTAATGTCTCATTTTCTCGAAAGTAATCCCTTCTGGCGTTTGGTATTAGGTTTTGGTCCACTGCAAGGACCTCTCCAAAAAAGTAGTAATTGCCTCTTGGCTCTTTGAATAATTTTATCAATGTTCCAGAATCTCCAATTTGGATGTTATCTTTTCTTAATCTCATCCCGCGGGCTAGATTTATCGATGGTATTTGTTTTTCGAAATTGGATATCCCATACCAGCCAAGGGCCAGCTTACTTTTTTTATTTGAAGAATAAATCTCAAAAAACTTTAGGTCTTTAATCTCATCCACTCGTTTTTTTCCATCCCTGTCTGGCTCATAAACCGTAGAGGTATAGGCTTTGAAGATTTGGTCGTCATTAACTATAATTTGATATTCATCAAGGTCTATTCGCCATTCTTTACATTTTTCATAGATTTTATCAGAAAGTATAAAGTGGCTTTCATAGGGCACAGGGGCCACCATTGACAAGTATTCTCTTACATTTTGAACATTAAGAAGTTCATTGCTTTTTACTCCGATTAGATAGACCTTAAAGTAATGCTCCGAAGCCTTTTCTTTTTCGGTGTATGCTGTAGTAACCTTATCAATGACTTCAACTGCTTCCTCATTTTTACTTCTGTCATTAATAATTGTACTGAGCAAATCCGCATCCCATTTTAAAATGGTTTTCGTTTTTTCTCCCTTAAAAGTAGTTTCAAACACAAGTTCTTTACAATACCCAATACCTCCTAGTCTCCCAATACCCCGGAACCCTTTGTTAACTCCTAGTCTTTTAGAAGACTGCGCAACATTTTTGAGGACACTTTCAACTTTAGAGCTTTCTATACCTGTCGCATTGTCTGCAATTAAAATCTGTTTTTTGGGTTTGTTGATGTGAATATTAATGAGTCCGTCCTTTTTTGATTTGAACAAACCTTTTACAACTGCGATATCAATTTGGTCAGCAGAATTTTGGATGTACTCGCGAAAGACGAATCTAGCATCCTCATACATACTAAGAGCCAATGAGTCGATTACATCTTTTCCTATTTTGGTTTTTTTAGCCATTCTTAAATTGTTTGTATACTTCTCTTGGGAATTTTATGTGCAACAATGACCTAAAAATTGGGTGCTCAACAATATATTCTCCTTGACTTAAGCGCGTCATCATATTTTTATATACTGAGGGTATAAATCGATAATCAGGCTTGCTTATTTCTATGGCATTGGTTCTTCCAAAAGCGTGGGTGGAACAATTTCCTTTAACACGGTCATGTATAGCACTCTTAAATTGCTCAACAGAAAATAAAATGATGCCAAGTGACCTTCCGCGTTCAGTAATGTCCAATATTTGTTTGAGGATAGGAGAATTTTTTGGTACGTCGCTCGAAGCGTATTTGTTCAATTCGTCTACAAAAATTATGATTTTTGAAGGTATTTGGGAGTCCTCTCGATTATCCTGTCCAAGTTTCATATCATAAAGAGCTCTAATTACATCTCCAAAAACGAATGCTTGGGTATCTATGTCTAATTTGGCAATATCAATCACCTTGACTTCATTTTTACCAATATTTTTCACGGCATCTGCTATTCTGACTTCATTTTTATCCGAAACAACCCTGCCGCCAAATATTGGTTGGTTCAACGCGTTGCTAATCACCCTTTTAAATTTACGCCAAGAAGCAAGTGTTATTTCTTTATCCGTCTTTGTATTCCCTTTACTAGCGTATTGTGATATTTCCTCTTTGAAAGTATGCCAGTCCCTTAGACTACCAAAGTTGCCTTGTCCACTTATTATGAAATTTATTATTGACTCCATTGTACCCGTGGAATCATCAATATTGGCAAATAGCAAATCCAAATTGTCTTTGTCATTCTCATATACGTATTTGTATTTGAATGCCTTTTCAGCTGAACGCTGAAGTTCAAAATCATCAGGGTCGACATGACTGTAAACATTGCTTTGGTTGTCTTCAGTATATGGATAGTAATAACTCACATTATTGAATGGTAAACCTGAAAGGTTCAAGTCTTGATAAAGTTTTCTATCAGATTCTGGCAGTGCTTCATTTTTTTCATCAACGGCAAGCAGGTCTCGACCCTTAACATTAAAAAACACAAACGAGATGTCTTCTGAATCTTCTTTTTCAGTCATTTCCTGAATGGCACGGAGAAGGAACATTGAGTATGATGTTTTAGCAGCAAGACCAGATATTCCTGATATGTTCAAATGTGCTCCTTCAGGCCCAATCAAAAAATGAGAATTGAAGAACACCGGAAGTTTTACTTTATCATCACCCTCATACATTTCTAGATAACCACATGGAAGGGGGTTTTTAATTTTGTCCAGCCCTAAGGCTTCACTTATCTCTTTCTCTGATGCCAAGCCCACTGTACTTCCGTTTAAAACCGGGGTATAAATATTCTCGGAGTTGCCCAGAACCTTCGCCTTTACATAGTTCATGCCAATCCTATGCATATTTGCTTCTAGATTTACATCACCAAAGTCATTAGAAATATAGTTAGAAAGATAGCTCGACGAGTCTGTGATGTGTGATATTTCTTCTACCACACCATAAGTGATGGATTCATTAATATGATTGACTTTTATAACATCAAAAGGACTTAAGATGCATTTCTTATCGGTCCAAAAATAAAATTCGTCAATCGTAGTTGGAGCCTTTTCAGTAGCGGCTACCTTGCCAATAGTTCTGCTCATCTTTAAAATAGGTTTATAAAATGTAAATCGCTTATGTATTTGGATTTAGCATATGATTCTGTTAAATAAATAGGATAAAGATGTTTGGCCCATCTAGTGTCATGTCCATAACACACAGGAAAACTCTCATTTATAATATTCGCACTTATTAGGTTTACTTCATCTGTTTCCAATCCCTGTTCGGTTTCTTTTTCAGATACTAAAATCTTTTCAACTTTGACAACCCCGTCATAGGGACTATGGCAATATTTAATATGCCTAACTCTTAGGTACCACACAGCAAACCAGACATCTTGGCCAACTCTATCAACCGTATATTTAATCACAGGAGTTCTATGATTTAGAGGCAATCCTGCAATCGACTTCGAAATTTTTGGTTCAGTTTTCGCCATAGATTCTGGGTTGAATGCCTTTGAAACACCAACAACATATTTGTAATTTGACTTTACCTTTCCCAAAAGACCAAACTCGCCCATTTCTGGCATTTTACCATACTCAAGAGAACCGTCTTTTATCAAATAACCTGATGCCGATAATATTTTGTTCTGAGCTAAACTACCAACCAATCTCTTTTCTTGGTCAACCATTTCGTTCTGAATAGTTGCAATTGCTTTTTTCTCATACTCGTCACCATCTTTTTCTTTATAGTTGAGAATTTTGCTGAATTGCAAACCTCTCTTTTTAAGATATTCTTCTTGATTCAACTTCTTTAACAGATTTGAGAAAAAATGCTGGTGCGAACCAGGATTAGCTGAATTTGGTATTGATAAGACTAATGACCTTTCGAATTGAACAGGTTTAAAATCGTCTTTGCTTTCTCTTTCACAACAAGCTATCCCGATTTGTCCTGCTACCGCGGGATACAACCGTGGGCCATATGCCAAATCATCAACTTTATAAGTTCGTCTAGAACCATCCAAAAAAAACTTAAATATTGGACGACCTCTTGCCTGTTCTGCTTTGACAAGCGATTCTAAATTAACCGCACTTTTTAAGATTTGTGTTTCGCCCCTCTTCGTTGCGGATATGTCTTGTTTATCGTCATATTGCAACTGAGGCACTGCTATCGAGTCAATGCAATATTTGAATGATTTGTATGAATAACCGTCTGTCTGCTTGGCAATAAAGTCTAAAATTCCGTTCACAAATTATTGAAAAGTTTACGTTTAACACATTTTAACATAAACTGGTCAAAATAGCATTTTTTCTGTCTATATCATAGATTTTTTTTGATTATTTGTTTATCAATTATTCATTTAATCTTACTTTCTATAATTTTTTTTCTTACATATTTATTTCCTTTTATCCTTCACTCCAACATCAAAAGCCACCAAATTAAACAACTGTCGCATCCGGCTACGAACGCGAACTCCATAAAGGTTTTCCAGTTCCTGGGCATTAAGATTTGTTGTGGCATGGGTTTTTATGTTATGCTTTAAGAAAAGCTCATGTCTTGAGAGCAAAATTTCACCCATTACATTGCAATCTTTACCATAGTGGCGCCCAATGGGTTCTACACCCAAATCGTCAAAACAATAGGATTGGGAGTTCCCATAATCGTCAATGGTTTTATACCCTAGATGGTTGAATGAAAAGGCTATGTTTCTACAGGGAATAACGGAGTAGGGGCGTTGATGGGGAACAAGGTATTTTAACAATTTCATTAAGCTGGTCTTGCCACAGCCTACTGGTCCGGAGAGGAGCAAACCCTTATCCGGGTCTATCTTGTGTTTTGCGCAATTTTCATAATCCTTCACAAAATAGTTGGCCAGCTTCCAGATGATGTCTCGGTCTTCCTCATAGATTTTGAAATGTTTTCCAAAAAGCAACTTCCCTTTCACATTGAGGTAGATGAGTATTTTGTCAAAGTCGTAGGACACGCTTTTACCATCAAAGTTGCCGAGCGAATACTCCACGGCACCTTCCCGTATTTTAGAGGGGTTCACCATAATTCTTTTCGGTACTGGTTTTCAAGTTGTCCTGATTTTGAGACAGCTGTTTTACGGTTTGTAGCTCTTTTGCCTTGAGCATCCAACTACTGGCGGTAGCATGCCAGTCGGTAATCTTCATTTTCCCGCCCAACTTCCAGCCAATGGCCTGGTAGTGGTTAAAAAATTTCAGCCCTTCAAGGGCTGGCCATTCTTTCGTTTTAAAAAATTCTACAACTTCAATTTCAGTTTTTGGTAACTTACGTTTATCTATATTTTCTTCCTGTTTGTAATAGTTTGTATTAGATACCACTACTTGTTCACTACTGGTTTTAGACTGGTTTACAGCTTGTTCAGTAGTTGTGCCAAAAATGAGCATCTTGATTTGGCTTCCTTTGTAGGGATTATGGGAAGGCAGATATTTTATATAATTCCAATCGTCCATATTTCGTAAACATCTATGATAGGTGGCCTTGGAACCAATTTTGGAAAGCTGCATGATTTCCTCTCGATTGATAAAGAACAGTTCGGGAAAGCGGTTTAAATTCCAATACTGAAAGAGTGCCATGTACAAACTGATATGGGTGGCATTTAATCGAGAATCTTTGGCGAAGGCCTGAAAGACACCATTGAGATGTTTGATATAGTTCATACATCGTTCTAGAATTTATGATGGACCCGGTTATCGGCCATGACCTTTTGAATCTCTTCCGAATCATAAAAAATGATACCGCCCACTTTGGTGTAAGGCAACGTACCATTGATGCGAAGGTTCTGTAACGTGCCTGGGCTAATTTGCAACAGCTCCATAACTTCGTTGGATTTGAGATAGCGTTTCAATTTACCTTCTGCTTGCTTTGTCAAAAGGGTTTTGAATTCATCGAGCAATTCCGTCTTGAAATCTCGAAGGTCGTCTGTGGTCACAATACTTGCTGGCATAGAAATAGTTGTTTTTTGAAAGAGACCACCTCGTCGCTGTCACCCAATTTGATGGTCTCTTTACTGATTTGACTTTCGTTGCACAAAATTGATGGGCTTTGATGAGATTTGTTCACAAGTCAAACGCAACTTGTGAAAGATTTTTAACGCATTTTGAATGGTTCAAAATGATGCAGTTTATGACTAGGGGAACCAATTTTGATTGAGTTTTGACCTTAAATCTTCCAGGATTTTGGGTTTCACAAGACGAACACAACTTGTGAAGAATTCGGGTCAGTCATCCGCCTCTTCCATTCGCTGAATGAGACTTGATTTTAAGGTGTCCAGAAAACGGGTTCGCTCAACCAATTTCCGATTGCGAAGCTCAATGAATTTACGGTAGTAGTTCCCTAAGTCAATATCGAACAGAGATTCGCATGAAGCGGCAAGTTCTTTAATGCCGCCGCGGCCTTTTATTGAGCCGGAAGCGTTTAAGGCATAAATCAATTCAATCAAGTCTATTTTGTTGCCTGTCCATCGCAGATTTGGAGGTTTGTCATTGGCTACATTTGGTTCCTGGGATAGTGAATGTAATTTCTCATTCAAATAGACTGTTAGTCGACCATAAGCTTTGAATTTGGCCAGGGTTAGGTCTTTCGGAGTACAAAATTCAGGGTCTTCCATATAGTTGTCGTATCCTAGTATTGGGAACTCTTCAACTGTTTTTCGGGTATAATAGTGTTTGTCAAAATGGGTTGAACCTATTTGTATATACAAACCAAAATCAATATGTCGAAGGAAAAACCGGTTATAGGATTCAAGCTGCTCCTTAATGAATTTCTTTCGTCTGTTTATTGTGCCCCTGGGCAAATAAGCCTCTATCTTATATACCTCTTTGAAGTAAATTAATTGTGACTGTGGCACCTGTTTGATACTCTTAAAAAACTCAATTTCTTCAGGCTCAGAGTGGAAGCCATTAGTGATTATTTCTTTTCGGAGGGCGACGAGTAATTTTCTGCAAGCTTGTATACTTTGAAGCGACTGTTTCAGTATAGAGGGGATTGACCGCTTGATTTGGTCCAATTCCCCAAGTAAATTATCTGCTAATAACTTATAATCCATAGTACTCCGTAGCATTAGACATTCCACTGCATATAAAGCCAACTTTTGAAGGTCAGTACGGAGTTTTACGAAAATCAAACCCAGACTACAGTAGGAATGGGAGGCAATGCCTCATTACATCCTTGTTTTCCACAATACTTTTAGGTTAAAGAGTTGAATTTCAAAAATAGAGGAAGTGATGTATTCAGCACACTAAGTAGGGCGTATATATGTACGGTATAACACGTATTTTCGTACGTACTACCTTTTCTTTTGACTAAAACGCTTCAAAAATTCGACTCTATTTTTTACACCTGTTTTTTTGAAGATGTTGGATGCATGTTTGGACACTGTTCTCTCTGCGATGAAAAAACTTTTACCTATTTCTTTGTAAGAGTTTCGATTTAAAATTGAAATAGCAATTTCAATCTCTCTTCTCGTAAGACTTTGATAAATGAGTTTTGGCTCAATAAGTTTGCCTTTGTTTTCTTGGTAAAGAGAGAAAACCTCGAACATTTTGTTCTTGTTTTCCAGAAAATAGAGATGCCTGTCAATCTCAATAATAGTTATCGCAAAAAATGCACTATTCATTATAGTGAAAGTTAACCACTGATAATCTCCTATCATGGTACAAACAGGAAGCAAAGCGATTGCACTTACGCTAATCATAGATAATTTGTTACGGCGTTTGATGAATTTATTTGGGTTTGAAGGATTAGAAATTCTACGATAAAAAATGACAAGAAAAATAAACGCCAGAACAGAAAAAGGTATCGTAAAAAGTAGTTTTGATAAATGAAGGGAATAGGTTAGAAAATAGGGAATCAGATAGAGTGTTATAAATCCACTTGCCGTAATCAGTGCAAGGTTTCTAACCGAAGAGTGAAACTTCAAAACGATGATGTCATACTCTTTGTATAAATAATAAACAATATATACGCAGAGCGCTATGGCTACTCCATAGGTGATGACGTATTGTATAATTTCAGGCCCTGGAAAATTATCCATTGGCAAAAAACCTCCTGTTGCATTATACGCTATGAATAGACATCCTAAATACAAGAATCTATGAAGACTGTTACGCCTTGATTTTGTTGTGAGATAGGCAGTAAAGAGTACAATTCCAATATCCAATAAGAGATAGAAGAAGGTTGTCCAATGTATCGAAGTGCCAAACATCTCTCATCACTTTTTGATGTTTTCGAATCGGTTTTCCTGCATGTTCTTTTGAACGTTGTTCCAAGGAAATAGGGTCTGATGCATTGCTATATAGACTCCTTTTTCCACGGAAGAGACTTTGGTCAGGGCAAAGGATAGATTTTCAAAAGCATCTGTTTTTGGGTCTGTCCCCAACACAAAGGCTCCTGTGAGAACAATGGTTTTATCCAGATTGAGTTTGCCTAAGAAAAGTGCTGTCTCTACCATGGTAAGCGTGCCATGAGTGATTATAATTTTGTCATTCTCAGCAAACTCTATCTCCCGTAACAACAAATCACGGTCCCGTCTATTGACAAAACGGCTGTCTTTCGAAAACACTTCTTTTATGTCATATTCAGGAGCAATATCAATACGTGATAAATGGTCTTCAATACTAATGGGGGCTTTCTCAGGGGCCTTGTCAATTTTATCATATTCAAGCCCTTCGATAGTTCCCCCGGTTGTTAAAATGGTAATCATAAGGTATTTAGACGACTATCAAATCTGGGCATATCCGCCATCAGCGGGAAATTCAGCTCCCGTGACAAATGAGCTCTCTGGCGAAGCTAAAAATGTAGCGACGGAAGCAATCTCTTCCGGTTGCCCCATTCGACCTAATGGTGTTTTTAGCTTCACCTCATTTTCCATGGCCTTCATTGCATCTTCGTCCATTTCAATTTTCGTAACAATAGGAGTCGCGGTATGACCCGGAGATACTGCGTTGATTCGTATACCTCTTGGAGCCAGTTCCGTTGCCAATGTCCGGGCGAATGAACGCACTGCGGCTTTAGTCGCAGAATAGGCACTCGTACCGGGCAGACCTTTCCCATTAATCACAGAGGTGGTCAAAACTATGGAGCCTCCTTCTGGAATAAGTGGTAATGCCTTTTGTATGGTAAAGTATGCACCCTTTACATTAATATCGAAAAGGTGGTCATACTTTGCCTCATCGGTTCCGTCGATGGGTGAGAATCCTGCAACACCGGCATTAACAAATAAGATGTCCAACTTTTGATACTTGGTTTTTACCTCATTGTATAAATTATCCAAATCACTCAAATTTGAAATATCCGCCCTGATTCCATAAGACTGCTCACCCAATTGCGATACGGCAGTATTTAAGGCCTCTTCTTTTCTGCCTACTATAATTACTTGGGCTCCTTGTTCTACAAACTTTTGTGCTGTGGCCAAACCGATTCCTGAACTCCCTCCAGTTATCAGTGCTATTTTATTGTTCAATTGTTTAGTCATATTATTATATTTTTCATTTTACAGTTCTAAAATCTCGTGGAGATTTTCCAAATTTCTTTTTAAAAGCCTTTGTGAAATACGTAGGGTCACTAAAACCACATTGATAACCGATAGCAGAAATCGAATCCTTTGAAACTTTAAGAAGTTCTGCTCCTTTCTCAAGACGTCTAATTAGTATGTATCTCCCCGGAGTCTCATCAAAGGTCTTCTTAAACTTCCTTTGAAACGAGGACAGACTCATATTGCACAGGCTAGCATAGTCTTCCATCATTAAGTCTTCAAAAAGGTGGGTTTCGACAATTTGTTTGAGAGAATATTCTTCGTTGTCAAAAATTTGTGATAGAATATCAGCAATATCGCCTGAACGTTCAGAATTTACCAGTAAGAGTATGAGTTCTTTCAGTTTAAGCTCGATGAGTTCGTCAGTCATTAATTCTGGTGCCTCAAAGTAGAACATGAGGCTCTTTATATAGGCCTTAAGTAGTCTATCTACCTTAAAACTATGAACGTCGTTGTGTTTTGCTGACCCTGTCTTTTTTCTGGAAAGCTTGTCATGTATTCCTTTGGGAAGGACGTCCGTAAATATCTTTTTCATTAGTTTGGGGTAGAAGCGAATTATAATGGCTTCCGATACGCCCGTTTCACAAACCTTTTTCCATTTATTGATGTATTTTCCACAACGCACCAGAACAGCATGTTCGCCATTGGCATCAACAACATTGGTTCTTGAGTAAATGGATGCACTACCGTGAACTGCCAAAATGAAGCACGCCTCATTGTCCATAGAAACAGGCAGTTTTAATGGGGTATTGAATTTGAACCTTTGTAAGACAGGTTTATCTGATATGTCAAAATGTTGGTGCTCTAAGAACATAAATTCTAGTTTTGGAAAATGGTAACTACAAAGTTAGCCTACTTATAATTTCCTTTTATTTCCTTCCATTTATCGCGAGTTACGTTTTCACCTGTCTCAGAATGATAGTCAATGGCATAGGCATAACGCTGAAAAGTTTTCTTTAAATTCCCTTTGGCCATACCTTTTAACAACCGTGGTTTGGTCAGGTAGTTCATTCTAATTTTCAACCTGGTTTTGTTCGGGCCCATGGAGGTGGCATCCATATTTACCCACGTGTAATCGGCATTGATAGGAAAGCCTTTTTTCTTGATTACTTCAATGGTGATATGATGGTTCTCAGGTTCCCATTTGGCAATTTTATCGATGAAATATTTCTTCTCATTCTCCTTCATGTACATGATGCGTTTGGCTCCGAGCTCTGCTTTGGTATGACCCTGAAACCACTCAGATTTAGGGCAATCCGGATTGCTATTGGCGATATCGGCAAAGCCTTCTCCAATTACTTCCCAAACTCGGTCAACAGGAGCATCAATTTCTTGTACTATCTCAAAAGAAACTACCTTCTTTTTCATTTTAGCATCCTTGGTCGCGATTTTCTCATTTGAGGCAACTTTCTCTGGATGTGGCTCACCATTTTCTATATAGTATTTTAATTCCTCACACATACTTTCCAAAGCTTTTCTGGTGGCTCCTTTCATGATGCCTTTCATCATGAACCCCATAACACCTGTCGCTCGCATTTCAGATTGTGCAGATACATAAGTGCCGCCATCTTGTTCCCTAAACTTCCAGGTGTTGATGAAATCTTTCACAAAACCAGGAATGGCTTCATACAATGCATAGCGTATCTCATAGTCATCTTCGTTAAAATTTAAGATTTCCTCTCGAGCATCACCAAAACCTGCAGCCGTAATCTCGCAAGCACGAACGCTGTAAGGAGAGCTTCCAATGGCTTCACCGAAGCCCTCAGAATGGGATACCCCAGAAGACCATTTCTGTATCCCTGCAAAGTCTTCGGCAAAAACTGCCCATACATCTTTTGCCGGGGCTTTTATAAAGATTTCTGCATTGGCCGCAACATTGGGCTTTTTCTTTTTGTCTTTGGTTACATTGGTTGCCCTTGAAGAACCTGGTATGAGCATCAAGGCTGCTATTAGGGCAATCAATGTGTAGCTTGTATAAATTTTCTTTTTAGCTTTCATAACGATATACTTTACTGTTACTTTTTCTTTTTGTTGAATTTTTCTATTGCTTTCATCTTTTTAGGATGCGGCTTATTATTTTCGATGTAGTAGGCAAGTTCTTCGCACATGGAGCGTAGTGCATTTTTTGTGCTTGAACGCATAAAACCACGCATTAGAAAACCAAGAAGACCAGTTGCCCGCATTTTAGAAACCACCCGCATTTGGGTCTTCTCTTTTATTGGCATCAACATCCAAGTGATTTCCGCGCTCTTTACAAAAGATGGTACACCTTCATACAAGTCATAGGAGAGCATGTATGAGTTTTTGTCGTACACGGTTATTCGTTCCTTGGCATTGCTAAATCCGGGCGCATTGATTTTACAAGCCCTTTCACCACACAAAGAACCATTGACAGGTTCTCCAAAACCTTCTGAGTGATTGACTCCAGATGACCATTCCCCGATTTTGTCAAAGTCTTCTGCCAATGCCTTCCAGACTTCGTTTATCCCAGCATCTACTAGAATTGTTTGATGAACATTTATGTTTGATTTACTACTGGGCATTCGGTAATTTTTACAACATAAAATTGCCAGTAAATCAGAAAAATCACTTGGTCAAAAACAGCAAGAACTTGGAAAATAGGGTCAAACAGTAGATAGAGTTTTGTACCTAATTGTAGAATGGTTTTACATCCTAAGAATTAATTATTCTCAATTAGCTGTAGTACTTTTTTTAGCTCTAAGTCCTCATTCCGCAGAACATCATCAATGGAGTATACAATTTTGTGTTCGGGTATTACTCCCCGACCAATGGGGTGCTTTGAATACATGTACCCCATTTGGATATTTGGCGATATTCGAACCATTATTTTACTGTTGGGAAGCTGCACTACAATGTTGGCACCACCAGTAGGACCTTCAAAAGTACCTCCTGATTCTTCCCCAATAAAAACTGCATCTGTTGTTTTTCTAATATCAGAGGCTAAATCTCCTGCACTTGAAAAAGTTGTTCCATTGATTAGCACATACAGGTTGCCTTTGAATACATTCTTCTTTGGAGGTTGAAGTTGCAGGTTCTTACCGTACCTATAGTTGCTAACCCATAAATCGTTTGAAAACTTTCGCATATACTCGTCATCATTGTTAAACACCAGGTCAACTGAATCTCTTTCGATAATTATTGACTTAAGCGGGCGATAATCTAAATGACTGAGGTAAATATTGTCATAGAGCTTAAAGGGCTTATCATACAAATACGAAATTAGTTCCATTTGCTGGTGTTCACTTCCTCCACCATTATTCCGTAGGTCAAGAATTAGATTCTGTATTTTTCGTTCTTTCAATTGTCGAAAAGCATCATCTAACAATTCATCAAAGTCAGGGTCTATTTTGGCATTATAAAAGGAGCGAGATACGGTCAAGAGGGCAAACCTATTGCTATCGCTGATTTCAAATCTTGGAGAAGGTGTTTTAAACCAGGTTCTTTCGTCTAAATGATACTTTTTAAGCAAGATATTTGCTCTATCGGAACTGCTGATGCCCGAAAGCGTTACTTTTTTAATCTCTTTACTTCCATACTCCTCGTACTCAATTTGGAACGTTTGGCTTCTATCTACGTGTAAGTAATAGTAAAGGTCAAAACCATAATAGGTAGTGCTAAAATAATGCTCAATCAACCTGTTCTTTCTAGTGTCTATATATCCGTCTGTTGCTATACCTTCCTTCATTTCTTGGAGGATTGCAGCTGAACTTTTACCATTTACCGTAAGCAGTTTAGCTCCATTAAGTTTACCAGCTGCATCACTACAATCATTGATAATAAAAATTTCGTCTTGTAGAATTTTCACATGAAATGGCATAACTTTTTTAGCCAAAATCTCTTGCTCCAGTTCAAATTGAGGGATTGTATATAAATGACCACAATTGATATGCGCATTTATTTTACTGACTTCGCTCAAGACATCTATCGCCAGTATGGAATTATTGGACGCTTCAATTTTTTTATGGGCTTTACCAAAAATTGAGTCAAAGGACTTTTTAGTGTTATACTTATAGATTCGAGGATGTACATACTCCAATGCTTTCTGTAACCAAACTACATCTTCTTTTGCTTCCTCTTTCGTTATTTTTAACTGTCCGATTGAATAAAGAGGACAGATTAAAAGTAGTATTGCTAATTTTTGTATTCTCATTTTGAATTGCTGTTATTAACAACGACAATAGATGATTCAAGTTCTGAATTAGGTCCATTTCTCGACTCTTTTTCTGAAATCGCGAATAACTTTTTTCACGATTACCCTACATATTTTCCTTTCCCATAGCCAATAACGGATTCTTGACACGACCGTGGCATTATCAAAATTAAATAATAAAGTAACCTCCAATTCTGAAGCAGATTTTGAACGTGGTTGTGGCCTTACCCGCGCTAATACTAAAGTGTTTCGCATTTTTTGGTAAAGACTACCGTTTTTAAGGCAAGCAAAATAAAGCTGATATTTTTTAGAGATGCTTCCGTTTTCTATAAAACCTGATTGCGAGAATACGTTGTAGGCTTCCTCCAGAGCTAACTGAACATTTTTGCTGGGTTTGTCTATGGGTTCGGTAAAAGTAATTTCCATGCCTTTGTTTATTGATGATAAACTAGTTGAAATCAAGAAATTTGACTTTGACAAAAAGGGCAAATTCTTGTAAAATAAGGTCAAACCCTATTTTATACTTAGATGCCAAATCAAAGCATGTGTGATAACTTTGGGTAAATTTTACCTAAAAAGGGATATGAGAATACAGGTTAGCTATGAAAACCAAAGAAAAGAGTGCGGTAAGCGACACATATTTCATCAAATAGCGGTGGGATTCACATCATTTTTATTAAATCACTTTTTGACAAACCATTTAATCGGGAGGCCAAATAAATCGGGCTTATAGTTTATGATGGTGTCATTTGCTTTATCCACCATCATGCTGCTACGCAAACCGTTGCTGCTCAAAATCCAGTTGGTTTCACTTCCAACGGGGACAATACTCAATGTATCACTTTTGAGGTCAGGTCGTTGCGCCCAAAACGGTTCCAACATTGCAAAGACCTCCTTCTCATTGGCAATGGTCAAAAACCGTACATCAATGGTATGCTCAACAGAGGTCTTTCCCATAGACTCCCATCCAATACGAATGGGATGCCCATCACGAACATATTGAATCAACTCTTGTTTTGTGCCATGCACCACGTTCCCAGATTTGTCCGTTTGAAATACCAGTTGCCATTTTCCACTTACTGGCTGCTGACAGCCTGCGATAAGAAATACTAGTGCAGCTATATAATATGCCTTAGACCTTAATTTTTCTTTCATGATTGAGCTATGTTTTTTGATTTTTAACGCTTATCCATTATACAAGAAAATACTCAAAACCAGTATTAGATAGCTGTTAAATCTCTATTTATCCATGAGACCCTATTTTAATTTACACAACCAAAATCCAAAGAATTTGATTGCCAGGTTGGGTCAAAATGGTCGAATCCATGGAGATTAAGGTCGTTTTTAGCTAAAAAGCCCTAATAGAAAAACTGCTCGCTAACTATTTTTCCATTATCTATCTCATAGACGATAATCTCATCCAACGCCATTTGATTGCCATCTTTAAGATTGGCCGTCAATTTATAGGGAATCGCAATATGTCTTGAAGCCACAATGGCATCTCCTACTTCCATTGACTCGATTCCGGCCAAATGTTCACCCATGGCGGCATCTTTTGCCTTGATGGCCTCCACTCCCTTTACATTGGCAAAATGTTCACTCTGTGGTTCAATGTGGTGGGCATCGGGATGGAACAATTCATCATATACGTCATTGAACTTTCCCTCTCTTAAGAGGCCTACCAATCTGTTTGCTATTTCTTGATTTGTCATTTGCTACGAATTAATTTTATTGATAAATATTTTATTTCTAATAGATTTTAAAGTGTTATGCGGCTTTGTTACCTTTCTTTTTTTTGAATTTGGCGTCCGACTTTTTCTTGGCCTCGGTCTGTTTTCCAGTCTCAACAAAATGCTTTAAGTCTTCAACTGTCTGATTCATGTCCTTATGCATTTTCGGTTTTATCATCCAGGTCATCAATAGTCTGGGTATCAATGCCAGTTCAACATCCAAATTCATAACAATCTCACTTGTGTCAGTTCCTGTTGGGTTGACTTTCCAATTAGCCTTCCCCGATTTAATCATGGCAGGGGTTCCGTCTAAATGATATTTAAGGTTCATTTCATCATCATTTACATAATCAATAATTTCGCTTACTTCGCCATAGGATGAATGACATTTTCTTCCTCCGAGGCTTTCGGTTAAATCTTCTCTGGCCTCAGAATGATTAACAGTACTGGCCCAATCACAAGAGCGGTTGTAATTATGCCAAAGTACTTCCCAAACTTTTTCAGCTGGAGCATTTACTTGTTTTGTTATAAGAATGTGCATAGGAAAGTGTTTTATTCGCTTTACAAAGCGGTTTTACACTTTTGATTCAAAAAAGAGAGATGTGTTACAACTTATGGTCGGTGCTAGTTGTTAATTCAATCTCATTAAATCTTTAATTTGCTTATCCTCAATAATATTTTTCAAAAAAGTTTTCTTCTCAAAATCTTCCTTAAATGGTAATTCTCCATATAACTTGGCATACTTTTCATCAATTATGTCAACCATTTTATCTGCGTCTTTATGTAGGGCATTTCTAAAACTGGCAAAATGCTTTTGATTAAAGAGTAGATTCCTGTTATCTATGATTTTATTGTTTACGGCGAAAGTCACGTTTTTGTGACATCGGCAAGGGTTGGATTTGTTAACCAACCCACAGTTATTATTCATAAAATTATAGAGGTCTGAACGGGCACGGGAAAGTCGAAGTCTAAAATTACCTTTTGATATGTTCAGTATTTCTGACCCAATAGTATGGTCCGCATTGAACATCTCGCCAAGAATATAAACCAGTCTTTGCTCCCTGGTGAGGCAGAGCAACATGCCGCTCATACAATAATAATTCATCTCTTTAATTAGTGCTCTATTTTCATTTTTCTCTTGCTCTGTCAAGGTTTTATCCGGTGTATTTTCCAACGCCTCAGACATTTCATCAAAACTGGTTAAGGTGATTTCATCTTTCTTACGTTTCGACATTAAAAAATGGTTGGTCACTATACGGTAGCACCAAGTAGTAAAGGAACTTCTTCCCTCAAATTGCCCTAAATGAGTAACGACCTTGATTAATGCCTCTTGTGTTAAATCTTCGGCATCTGCTTGGTTGCGAACCATTTTCCATGCAATATTATATATGAACACTCTGTGCTTATCTATCAAGGAATTTAGTGCCTTTTTGTTCCCAGATTGTGCCTTAACTACCAAATCAACATCTTCCTTCTTAGTTGCATGATTGGATTTTATAAACGGATTATTCATTATGACAAGTTTATCCCCCAATTTCGGGTTTTCAACTCTTCTTGAAATGGATTAAATAGGCAAATACTTGGAAAATAAAGTCATTGTTTTTAGCTAAAAAGCCCTAATAGAAAAACTGCTCGCTCACTATCTTCCCATTTTTGACCTCATAGACAATAATCTCATCCAACGCCATTTGATTGCCATCTTTAAGATTGGCCGTCAATTTGTAGGGAATCGCAATATGTTTTGAAGCTACAATGGCTTCTCCTACTTCCATTGATTCGATTCCCGCCAAATGTTCGCCCATGGCGGCATCTTTTGCCTTTATGGCCTCCACTCCCTTTACATTGGCAAAATGTTCGCTCTGTGGTTCAATGTGGTGCGCTTCGGGATGGAACAACTCATCATATACTTCATTGAACTTTCCTTCTCTTAAAAGAGCTACCAATCTGTTTGCTATTTCTTGATTTGTCATATCGATTTTCTTTCTAAGTTGATTTAATTGGAGCATTCGTATGTTAGAACAACTGCCCATTATTTTGTTTTAATAACTGTCGCTTTTGGGTACTTGTCCTTTATTTCATCATATTTTCCATTTCCACCTCGTACAATCTCACCAGTCTCGATATAATGTTTTAGGCCCACCAAAGTCCCACCCAATTGTTTTTTGAACTGGCCTTTCACAAAGCCACCCATAAAGGCCGGTTTTGTTCTGTACTGAAACTCATACCCTGCGGTAGAGGTACCATCACCATTATCTCGTACGGTATAGTAGGCCTGTGAATTGTCCATATTAAGTGGAAACTTTTGCGCATCGATAACAATATTTCGCATGGTCATATTCTCTTTATCAATCTCTGCAATGCGTTCATGGGTCCATCGAGAGCCTTTTTCGTTGAAAGAGCATTTTCGGGTAGCTCCTTCAACTCCTTTTACCGAACCGTTGATATAATCGGAGGTATAGATATAGGGTGAGAAGTTTGAAATTTCTCCATAGTCTTCGACCATTGCCTCCCACACCCGTTCAGCCGGAGCATTGATTTCTATTTCAACCTTAATGGTCTTGAATTTTTTGCTCATACTTTGGGCATTTACAAATGAGCTTGTGAATACTAATGCCATCAATGCCATCAATGCCATCGTAGATTTTATTGCTATTTTCATTGTTTTTGATTTTAAAGTGTTATGCGGCTTTATTGCCTTTCTTTTTAAAGTATTTTTTGTCCGATTTTATTTTTGCTTCAGATTGCTTTCCTGTTTCTATGTAGTATTTCAAGTCTTCAAGGGTTTGGTTCAGGTCTTTTCGCATCTTGGGTTTTATCATCCAGCCCATCAGAAGACCAGGAAGGGTAGCGAGGGTAACATCCAGGTCCATTGTGACTTCTGAAGTATTAACACTCAGAGGTTTAACCTTCCAGTTGGCATTCGCAGCCTTCATAATGAATGGAGTGTCATCAAGATGGTACTGCAATTCCATCTTTTCTTCATCTGCCTTATCTATGATTTCACTTACGTCCCCAAAGACCGTAGAGCAGGTTCTGCCCATATATTCGCTGCCAGCGACTTCACGTTCTTTTGACTCATTTACCGTACTTGCCCAGTCACAACTATCGGCATAATTGGTGTAAAGTGTTTCCCAAACCTTGGTGGCGGGAGCATTTATTAGTAGTGTTTTTTTGATTTTCATGGGTTGTTGAAATTTATGTTTTAGAGAAAACAAGTTGTTCTTGAAAACAATTTCTACTTAGATTCAAAGCGAAAGAGCCTGTGACAACTTTGCATAAAAAAAGCCTGAGTTTTGGCTCAGGCTTTTCTAGTTTGGGGATTACCAACCCATATAGTCCGGCGGTCTTTTTCCATTTATCCTCAGATGTACGATGGCTTGTGCCCGGTGGTGCGTGCAATGGTCAAAAACGATATTCAATATTTTTCTTCGGGTCATTCTACCTGCCCAAAAAGAGGTGGTTTCTTCAAAGTATGAAGCCTCTTTTGATTTAACAGCTTCTTGTAAAGCGCTATACTGAAGTTTTAAATAGGATACTATGGCTTCTTTGTCATTTGTATTGCCTGGTTGTGGAAAAGTCTGAAATTTTAATGCCGAGTTGCCAATATATGCGATTCCTTCTCCTATGTGGACCAGTTGCTCGCCGAAAGAGCGAACTCCTTCTGCAGGTTTGAAGTTAAAATGTTCTTCGGGCATTTCTTTGGCCACCTCTAAGGTATATTCCAAGCTGTTTTCCCATTTTTTTAAAAATTCGGTTTTGAATGAGCTTTTCTGTGCATTCATAGGCATCCATGAAGTGAATAAAAGTGTAAGTAAGGCGGATAATTGTTTGGATAGCCGCATCAGTCTAGTTTCATTAAGTTTTTGATATGGTCATCACTCAATATATCCTGCAAAAATGTCTTTTTATCAAAATTGTCTTTATAAGGCAATTGACCGTAGAGCTCTGCATATTTCTCGTCCACAATGTCAAGCATCTCATCAGCATCCTTGCGAATGTGTTGTTTAAAATTCGAAAACTCTTTTCGATTAAAAAGGAGGTTCTTGCTGTCAATGACCTTATTGTCCAAGGCAAAAGTTACTTTCTTATGACACCTACAGGGGTTGGCTTTATTCACTAGGCCGCACTTGTCATTCATAAAATTGAAGATGTCTCTGCGGGCACGGGAGAGTTTTTTACGAAAGTTGTCCTTGGAAATATTCAAAATCTCAGAACCTATGGTGTGGTCTGCATTGAACATTTCACCCAAGATGTACACCAATCGTTGGTCGCGCGTAAGGCATAATAGCATTCCGCTCATACAGCTGTAGTTCATCTCTTTAATAAATTCCCTCTTTTCCTCTTGTTCCAGTGGTGTAAGAGGTTGGTCGGGTGTCATATCGAGTCCTTGGGCCATTTTGTCAAAGCTTTCAAAAATGGATTCATTAGGTCTTCTTTTTGACATAAGGAAATGATTGGCCACAATTCTGTAAGCCCAGGTCCTAAAGGCACTCCTGTTTTCAAATTTGGAAAGATGGGTAATGATTTTTATCATGGCCTCTTGAGTAAGGTCTTTTGCATCCGTAGGATTGTGAACCATTTTCCAGGCAATATTATAGATATAGGGCTGATGTTTTAAGATAAGGTCTTCCAAAGACTTTTTGTTGCCCTTATTGGCCTCATCAACTAGCTGGTGGTCCGTTTTATCACTTGTATATTCTTTTAAAAAAGGGTTTTCCATGGCATAGTATTTTTATTTAGATGTGCAAGATGGGAATGTGTGACAACTTAGAGCATAATAAGCAAAAAAACAGAAAACCTGTCACAGTGTTGTAGGTTTTGAATCTAAGTAGGGTAATAATTTCTAAAACAATAAAAAATGAGAATCACAAAAATGATAGCCGTAGTTGCCTTTGCAGTTTTCGGTTTTACACAAATTAGTGCCCAAAATGCTGATGCAAAAATTACAAAGACCAAAATAGTCGAGGCTTCAGTAGACAAGGTTTGGGCGGAGCTTCGTAAACTGGATAACATTGATGAAATATCAAGTTTTGTAGGCAAGGTAGAATTCACTGGTCCTATGGGGGCAGGTGGAACCCGAGTTTGTACTGCTCCAGATGGTAAGGGTAAGTTCAAAGAAAACATCCTGGCCTTTGACGATGCTACAAGAAGCTACACCTACGCTGTGGTAGAAGGGGTGCCTGCAGCTGGTATGGTGAGCAACTTCAAAGTAGTTGATTTAGGCTATAACAAATCGATGATTGTTTGGACATCTACCTATGAGAAGTTTATGCAAAACCCGCAAATGAACGAAGAACAATTCAATGGTTTTCTTAATCAGGCCTCTGGTGAAATGATAAACAATATTGCAGCATTAGCTTCAAAATAGATTTTTTATTGGTTGATGGTGTTATTGGGGGCTACGGATTCGGTGTAGCCCCCTATACTTTTGTTCATGAGGTATTCCAATGTCATATTCTCGGTATTGTTTTCTCTTAGCGTTAACGCTCAGACCACCCAATTCTTGCTGGAAAGCCTCCACTTGAATAGGTCTATAAGCATTACCGCTTTTGACACCGCTCCAGAAGTTCGTGATAAACCCATCGTGTATCTGACAGATGGGCAAAAGATGATAGAAAACGGTAGCTTGAATGTAATTGAGACGTTAACAAGAGCGAATAAGGTCCCTGTTGCATTTTACGTTTTTGTGAGTACTATAGATGAGGCTTCCGGTGTCGATTTCAGGAACGAATACTTTTTCTGCAATGAGAATTACCGAAGGTTTTTTGAAGAGGAGCTTATTCCACATATTGAGGAAAGCGTATTTCCTCTTGGGAGGAAGCGAAAGTCAAAAGAGCGTAGCTTAGTGGGTATCTCTTTTGGCGGGTTGAACGCAGCTTATTTTTCAGCCACCGCGACATCTTTTCAAAGTTATGGTATACTATCTCCTGTTACATATCCTTGCCAGCAAGAATTGATGAAACATATTGCTTTTTCCAAAAACAAAGACTTGAAAATCTTCCTATCCACGGGTACAAATGACGCTGAAAGATATTTGCCACCGTTAAAAGCAAGTTACGAGGGAAAGGGCTATCAAGTTAAGGTGCATAAAACAGATGGGGCACACGATTTTGACAATTGGAATAAACAATGGGAAGTAGTATTGGCCTATCTTTTAAAGTAATAACAATGAAAAAATCACAAAAATTCATAGCGCTGTGTATACTCAGTACCCTTATCCTTACATCATGTCAAGGGCAAGAAACCAAAAATAATGAATCAAATATGTATCTAAATACCATACCGGACGAAGAATACAGTCGAGCTATCTCATACTATTCAGATAGGTCGTACCCGGGTAATACTCTTGAAGAAGTGCTCGATAATTCCACATCTGCCATGATTTCGTTTATCGAGGCCTTGCCCGATGATAAGTTGGACCATCGTTATAAAAGCGGAAAGTGGTCAGTACGCGAAGTGATACAACACGTCATATCTTATGAGCAGATAATGCATGAAAGGGCACTTATTGTAGCGGGAAAGGACATTGAGCAAAAATACACCCGCTACTACAATCAGTCTACTACAGTGGCACCTGCGGGCAATAAGACAAAGCAAGAGCTGTTAGAAGAATTTAAGAAAGTACGGGCCATCACTACCAATTCTTTCACCAATTTAAGCATGGAAGAATTGACCACCGAGGGTACTCTTGATGGATTCAGGGTGTCGGTACGGATGATTGCCATGTGTCTTTCCGGCCATCAAAAACACCATTTTAACGTAATTCGAGGTAAGTATTTGTAAGTATCTTTTAAACTGGTTTTTGCCTGTAAATAGAGGGAGATGAACGGTAATGCTTTTTGAACAGCTTTGAAAAGTAGCCCGGGTCATTGAAACCACAATCATATGCGATTTCTGAAATTGTATCTTTTGAAGTACTTAGAAGTGAACGAGCTCTTTCTAATCGTCTAGCAATAACGTAGCGAGAGAAGGTAGTACCAAATTCAGTTTTAAATTTTCTTTTAAAGGTTGAAGAACTCATATTGGCAATGGCAGCCATATCATCTAGGGATATATTTTCATAAAGGTTAGCATCAACTATTTCATGTAGTGTATGACTCTCCCTGTTAAACAATGACGAAAGCAGCTCAAGAATTGGGTTCGGGTTTCTGCTATTAATGAGTAGCAAGGTCAATTCTTTGATTTTTAATGCGACCAACTCTTCAGTCGCCAACTCTTGATTATCAAAATAAAAGAACAGGCTGTCCAAATATTTTTTGAGTAGTTCGTCAAGGTCTACCACAGCATTGGTCTTTTTTGATGCCTCAAAAACATCCAAACGTGTTGCTACCTCTGACTGAAGGATTGACTGCATTACTTCAGGGTGCAACCTCAAAATAACCACCTCGGCCACCTTGTCCTCTGCTGTACCATACCATTTGTTGACATAGGTACCACATTTCATCAACACCCCTTGGCTTTCGTCAACCTTGGTCTTACCATCGGCCCGATAGAGGCTACCTTTCGTATTTATGGGAAAGATAAAACAGGCCGAATTGTCCAAGTCGGAAGCTGCCACCAAAGGAGGAGAAAAGGTGAAATGGCTGATAACGGCCTTTCCACCTAATTCAAGATGTCTCTGTTTCAAAATCAAATCCTTCTTTCTATTTATACAAATGTTTTATTTCTTTCCATTTCTCCTCGGTTACCTTCTCGCCAGTCTTCGCATGGTAATCTATTCCATACGCATAACGCTGAAAGGCCTTTCTCATTGGGCCTTTGGCTAAACCTTTAAAGAATCTTGGTTTTGTAAGATAATTAAAACGAATCTTAAGCAAGGTCTTATTGTTGCCCAAATCGGTGGCATCCATATTTACCCAAGTATAATCGATATTGAGATTTCCAAAACCTTTCTTGTCGGCAATCTCTATGGTAATATGATGGTTTTCGGGCTCATATTTTGCTATTTTGTCGACAAAGTACTTTTTCTCCTTACTGTCGGTCATGTACATGATACGCATGGCACCGACCTTGGCCTCGTTGTGGCCCGGTGACCATTCAGAATATGGACAGTCTGGGTTACTATCCGCAATATCGGCAAAGCCTTCTCCTATGATTTCCCATACACGTTCAACGGGTGCATCGATTTCTTGCTCGACTTCTACAAAGGCAACTTTCTTTCGCATTTTTGCATCCTTAGCTGCTTTTTTTTCCATGATTTCAACTTTGCGAGGATGGGCTTCTCCTGTCTCAACAAAGTGTTTTAATTCTTCTGCCTTGTTCTGAAGTACTTTTGTCAATTGCTTGCGCATCATCCATTTCATGGTCAGACCCATGAAACCACCAACTCGCATGTCATTATACGAGGTCCATATGGTCTTGTTTCCCTTTGGTGTAAGTTTGTCCTTGTTTATAGAGTATCGTACAAAACCCGGTAAGCCTTCGTACAGTTCATATTCGAAATAATAGTTTTCAGGGTCCCATTTTATCACCTTTTCACGGGTGTCATTGAAACCGGCGGCACTGATAGAGCAAAATCGTTTTGCATCTGCTCCCTCACCACTGAATTCTACCACATGGTTCACACCCGAGGCCCACTTTCCGATTCCTCCATAATCGACAGCTAGGGCATCCCATACTTCATCAATGGGAGCATCGATTTCAATTTGGTATGTGGCCTTAATGTTAGGTTGCTTTCGTTCCATATCCTGAGCTTTGAGTCCCTGAACGCTCGAGAGCACTGCAAGGAAGATTAAAAAGATTTTCGTTTTCATATTTTCAGTTTTTACGAAAACAAAATTCAGGGAATGGCTTAAAAGGAATTTGGAATAATAGGCCAATTAAATGTAATAACAGACCAATCAGAGTTGAGTCATCTGAAAATTTTTATCCTCCATAACTCTTTGGAGCTTATCAATTGAAGATTTAAGTCCTTGGGTCAACTGTTTTTTACCTATAGTGGCCATCAGGAGTTTTTGTAACAACGTTTTCGTTTTCCAAAACTGTTCAACCCTCAAAACACATTGGTTTTCATCGATAGGCTCAATGATGTAAAACTGATAGAGCTTGTGCACTGGTGGTGGGTCTGAAGTAAGTTCGCCATACACCAATTGATTGACAGGAGCTTCTTTAATAACTGTAGAGAAATTGAAATGCTTTCCATTGATAACGCATACATGCTCAGTACCACCACGTGTTACTTCGTTTTCATTGAATAAAAATTCTTCCACACCATCAACCCACAAATGGCGAAATCTATAGTTGGTTAACATCTCAAAAACCTCATAGCCATCCGTTTTTATTGACCATTCCATTACAAAATCAGGTGGGCGATTGGTAACCACCATTTCTGGTGGCTCGAAACCGAGCAGTTTCAGTTTTGAGACATCAATGACCGCAAACAAATAGGGCAGTTGCCTGCCATCATATGTATCCTGACCTTCGCCAAAGCTGAACAACATACTTTCGTAAGTGGCCTGCAATCCAATTTTGTCGGCAAGTTTCCTGCTTATCAAGACATAGTTATCACTCCCAACGGAATTTTTTAGAAGTCGATGTGCTTCAATCACCATTTCACCAAAGGGTTTTCTATTTCCCTGAACCGTCAAAAATTGCAACTCACCACAATGAAGCACAATTTTAAGTTCGAGGTTCGGCGCCGTGGCACAGGCTTGACATGGGCAGATGCGATTGGTTTCCATCATCTTTAAATGGCTGTAAAAGGCAGTGTACATGGTTTCTACCTGAGCCAATAGTTTTTCCTGCGAAGGAATGTGGTTCTCCTTGTAAAAGAAAAGGGCATCACCTTCAACCTCGGCCAATCGCATATTCTGGGTATTGGCCGATATCAGCACCTCGAGTAGTTCTGCTATGACGTGTTCGCTATGCTGTTTTTCAGTGGTCTGAACAAAATGGGTGAATCCAGAAATATCTGGTATAAAAAGTAAAGATTGTGTCAAAATATCTGTTGATTTCACACAAAATTACTAATTTATAGACGACTGGTCAATTTTTTAATTATATTTGGCCGAGAAACTGTAATTAGCATGCCTAAAACAAAAAAGCACGAGGTCAAAATGGACCATCTCATTGAAAGGGGGATGATGCTCGTATGGAGCAAAGGTTACAATGCTACCAGTGTTAATGATATTGTGCAGGCAGCCGATGTGCCTAAGGGTTCCTTTTATTTTTATTTTGATAGCAAGGAAGATTTCGCTGTGAAGGCTATTGACAAATATTTTAATCAAATGTTTCCACCAGCTCTCGAAATACTTCAAAACAATGGAGTAGGTCCCAAGCAACGGCTCATCAATTTTTATGAGTTTCGAGCGCACATCCTTAAGGAAGAGTTCAACTGTAAGATGGGGTGTATGGGGTGTAATCTGGCCAATGAAATGGGCGAGCATAGCGAACCTATTCGGAAGGCCATTGAGAATAAGACGGAGAAAGTGAAAGGGCACATCACCGAAGTGGTAGAATTGGCACAAGAATATGGAGAAATTGACAACAGTATCGCTGCATTGGATTTAGTGAACTTTATGGAAGATGCAGGTAGGGGCGCTATGGTTAGTATGAAGGAAATGAATGATTGTTACCCCATTGATAATTTTACAATGATGATAAAACATTTATTGAGGGCGTAATTTTTTTTGCACCACTAATAGATGACTGGTCAATTATAAATAGTGTGCAGTCAAATATAAAAATAGAAGGGGTATACGATAATAATAGCTGACCGGTCAACTAAAATGTCCAATTTAAAACATTTAGAACGTCATACTCAATACAAGAACAAAACCAAAACTGTCTAAAAATGAATGCAATAAAAAAAGCGGGTAACACCTTCGCTACAAAATGGGCCGAATTTGTAATTAAGTATAAATGGTTTGTCCTCATTGGCTGTATACTTTTGGCAATGGGCTTGGGCTCTCAAGGGAAGATGCAGTTTGATGGCGATTATCACGTATTCTTCTCGGAGAGCAATCCGGAGTTAGAAGCCTTTGATGCCCTTCAGGACAAATACACCAAAGATGATAATATTGTCATTGTACTGGCCCCCAAGAACAAGAATGTATTTACCCGTGAAAATTTGGTTGCCATTGAAGAGCTTACAGCTGAAGCTTGGAACACGCCGTATTCTTCTAGAGTAGATGCCATTACCAATTTTCAACACACACGTGCTGAAGGTGACGATTTATATGTAGATGACCTTTCCTATGAATCGGCAGCTAAGACCGACGCAGAAATCGACCAGATTAGAGCAACCGCCCTAAAGGAACCATTGTTGGTAGACCGCCTTATAAATGAAGATGGCAGTGTTACGGCCATAAATGTAACGGTTCGACTTCCCGGAGAGGATAGTGCAGTTGAAATTCCTGAAGTGACAGCCGCTGCTAGAAAAATGATTGGTGATTTTCAGGAACAGCATCCTGAATTTGACGTCTATACCACTGGCCTGGTCCCTTTGAATGCCGCTTTCTTTGAGCATTCAGAAAAAGATTTTGCCAGGGTGGGTCTTATGATTCTTATCGTGCTTGTACTTACCCTTTTGCTAACACGCAATTTCTTTGCGATGCTATCTACATTATTGGTTTTCATGTTTTCTTTCATGAGTGCCTTCGGTTTTATCGGTTTGCTGGGAATTAAGCTTACCCCACCCTCGGCTGTCTTCCCCACTATGATTTTGACACTTGCAGTGGCAGACAGTATTCATATTCTTATTACCTATTTACAAAAAGTAAGAAAGGACGGACTTGGAAAGAAAGAGGCACTGGTAGAAAGCATGCGACTTAATTTCATGCCGGTATTTATAACAAGTATTACCACGGTCATCGGTTTTTTGACCTTCAATTTTGGTGATGTACCGCCCTTCTGGGACTTGGGTAACATTGTTGCCTTCGGCATGGCCATGGCCTTTTTGTATTCCACGACATTGCTTCCTGCTTTAATGGCCATTTTCCCGCTTTGGAACAAAAAGAAGGCACTTGAGAAAAAGGATAAGTTGGGTTGGTACACCAACTTGGGCCTTTGGGTTGTGGGTAGACCTAAAGTCATTACGGCAACCTCACTGATTATCATTGCCGGACTGGCCTATATCGCCACCTTCAATGTTTTTAATGACGAGTTTGTAGAATATTTCGACACCTCGGTAAAATTCCGTCAGGACAGTGATTTCATCAATGAAAACCTCACAGGCTTCTACAATGTAGAGTTTTCGGTCGGAAGTGGAGAAAGCGGCGGCATCAACAATCCTCAATATTTAGCCAAGCTAAATGCTTTTGAAAATTGGTTGGAAGAGCAACCAGAAGTAGTGCATGTAAATGCATTTAGTGAGGTCGCCAGAAGAGTAAATCGCTCTATGCATGGTGATAACCCATCATATTATAAAGTCCCTACAAGTCGGGAAGAGGCTGCACAGTACCTTTTGCTATATGAACTGTCCCTGCCCTTTGGTTTGGATTTGAACAATCAAATAAATGTGGACAAATCAGAGACGCGTGTTACCGCAACATTGGAAAACAACTCAAGTGTTGAAATGATAGCGTTTGCTGAACGTGCAGAGCAATGGTTAAAGGACAATACACCTGAACCAATGCACGCCATTGGAGTGAGTCCTACGCTGATGTTCTCAAAATTGGATTTCCGTCAGGCAGAAAGCATGTTCAATGGAAACATCATTGCCCTCATCCTTATATCGTTGGTACTGATGCTCGCGTTGCGAAACTTTAAACTGGGGTTACTCAGTATTATTCCCAACGTGGCTCCGGTGTTGGTTGGCTTCGGTTTATGGTGGTTGTACAAGGGAACCATTAATACAGGAATGGTCATCGTGTTTAGTATGACACTCGGAATCATCGTGGATGATACAGTACACTTTATGAGCAAATTTTTAAGGGCGCGTAGAGAACTCGGGTACAGCTCCAGGGCTGCTGTGATATATGCCTTTGAAACTGTAGGTCGTGCACTCGTTACAACGACCGTGGTTCTCGTTGCAGGTTTTGCCGTGTTATCAACATCGCCTTTCGCACTAAACAGTTATATGGCTCAAATCACTGTGATAATAATCATTTCGGCTTTGGTCATCGATTTTTTACTACTCCCTTCCTTGCTGGTACTGATAAGCAGAGACAATAAAGAAAATGTCTCTGCACGGGAACTTAGACCTGAAATACAATTAGACAAATAATAGAATCATCAATTATATAAATACAAGACAAATGAAAAAACAGATTTTATCTAGCATAGCACTTATTATGGCAGTTGCTTTTGGAAATGCTCAAACTGCAGAGGAACGTGGCTTGCAAATTGCCAAGGCTGCAGAAGAAGCAGACCTTGGTTTCGGGAGTTCTACCGTGACCTTAAAAATGACCTTAAAGAATAAGAATGGGCAGACCTCAGAACGCTATTTGGAAAACAAAACTCTCGAATTGACCGAGGATGGTGACAAATCCTTGATTGTGTTCAACAGCCCGAAAGATGTAAAGGGAACAGCCACACTTACTTTCACCCATAAGGTGGGCAGTGACGACCAGTGGTTGTATTTGCCTTCCATTGCAAGGGTGAAACGTATTTCGTCAAATAACAAATCAGGGCCATTTGTGGGCAGTGAGTTTGCCTATGAAGACCTTTCTTCCCAAGAAGTGGAAAAGTATAGTTATAAATTCCTCAGTGAAGAGGGGCCTCTACTAATTGTGGAACAAGACCCTGTAGACCCAAAATCAGGATATACCCGTCGGGTAGTTTCGTACAACAAGGAAAAAGGGTATCGTATTGAAAAAATCGAATTCTACGACCGAAAAAACGCTCTTCTAAAGACCTTGACCTATTCCGGTTACAAATTGTACAAGAATAAGTTTTGGAGAGCCAGCACCTTTAATATGGTCAACCACCAAAGTAATAAGGAGACCTTACTTGAATTCAGTGATTACAATTTTGGGGTAGGACTTTCAGACGATGATTTTACCCAAGTGGCACTCAAAAGAGCAGGAAGTTAGTTTTTTCGTTGATTGATGGTTGGTGTCGAAAGGTCAGTGCTTTTTAATCCCCCACTGACCTTTCTTTCTTTTAAATTTTAAAGTCCAAATACCACATTAGTGTATGCTCTAAGGTGGCAGTAATGTGGTCATTTGGCACAATTGATAACTATGGAAAGACATTCTAAACTAGGATTACTTGTTACCCTCTTTTTTATGATTCTTGGCCTAAATGCACAAGAAGAAGAAAATAAGAAAGTATCCCATGATGTAGAACTTGAAGTTGAAGGCGAGTATCGCTTCTTTTATGAAGAGTCACAATTTGAAGGTCAAGAAGACCATTATCCATCCATTGCTTTCCGTCCTGAATATTCAGCAGAATGGGACAAGGGCTATCAAAGCATCAACTTTAAAGGGTTCTTTAGATGGGATAGGGATAATGAGCGTACACACTGGGACATCCGAGAACTCTATTATCAAAAAGCCAAGAATAACTGGGAATTGAGTGTTGGGCTGAAGAAAGTTTATTGGGGCGTTATTGAAAGTAATCATTTGGTGGATGTCATCAACCAAACAGATGCCGTTGAGACTTTTGACGGAGAAGAAAAATTAGGTCAACCAATGGTCCAATTTAGCCTGATAACGAATAAGCTGGGCACATTTGATTTCTTCTACCTTCCGTTTCATAGAAAAAGAACATTCCCGGGCGAAGAAGGGCGATTGCGTTTTGGTACGGTCATCGACCAGGGCGACCTTGGCTATGAGAGCGGTGCCGAGGAATGGAGGCAAGATGTTGCGATTCGATGGAAGCATTATGTCGGAGCCTTTGACATAGGGTTGTCACATTTCTATGGCAATGGCAGGGAACCCTTATTTGTCTTTACCCCAACGGGTGAAATAGATGCATTTTACCCTGTGATACATCAAAGTGGGCTTGACCTTCAGATTACCCACAATGCTTTTTTATGGAAGTTAGAGTCCATCTATCGCTACGCCGATGCGCAGGATTTTTTCGCCCTTGCTGCCGGACTAGAGTTCACATTTAGCAATATTGACGGCAATGGTTTGGACATTGGTGTGCTGGGAGAATATCTGTATGACGAAAGGGATGAATTAGCCTTGACAGCACTACAAAATGATATCTTTTTTGGAAGTCGAATCGCATTCAACGATGTGCAAGATACGTCCATTCTGTTGGGGGGAATCAAAGACCTGGAACAAAGTAGCACCATCTTCAGTATGGAAGCATCCCGTCGTTTTGGAAGCAATTGGACTGCAGAGATAGAGGCACGTATCTTTTCCAACATCGATGATTCAGAGCTCATTCTTGCCAATTTTAGGCAGGACAGCTTTTTGCGAATCGCTATTTCAAGATTTTTTTAATTAGAGCTTACTTTCTGTTCTTCTTTTTTATGATTCAGTTTTTGTCTTAGGTTATTCATATCGGCACTAATCTTTTTATCAAGTACCCTGGCATAAATTTGGGTCGTAGCCAATTTGGTATGACCTAATAGTTTGGAAACAGTTTCAATGGGAACTCCATTGGAAAGCGTAACCGTTGTAGCAAACGTATGCCTTGCCATGTGAAAGGTCAAGTTCTTTTTGATACCCACGGCATCAGCAATTTCCTTTAAATAAAGATTGATTTTTTCATTGGTAAGCACTGGAAGTAGTGTTTCCGAAATCAATGTTACTGGGTGTTCAGAGTATTTTTCGATAATAATCTCGGCTTTATCAAGAAGTGGAACTTTAACGGGAACTTTTGTTTTCTGCCTTTTGGTCACAATCCATCTACTTCCATCTATTCCTAAAACAATATTATCTGAAGTTAATTTGATGATGTCTGCATAGCTAATGCCTGTATAGCAGCTAAAAACAAACAAATCACGAACTCTATCTAATCGCTCTAACGGCAATGGATACGTTTCCAGATTGGATAACTCATTGGAGCTTAAAAACTCCCGTTGTGTACTTTCGTAAGTAGGTTTCCATCTTATAAAAGGGTCTTTGTCAATCCACTCCAAATGATAAGCAAGAGTTATTATCTTCTTCAATCGTTGAAGATGTTTCATTACCGTATTGTTACCCATGGCTTTTGGATGTCCAGCTGGGTAATACCCCGCCAAAAAAGTTTCAAAGTCAGAAATAAACTTATAGTCAAGCTTTCTCAAATAGATATCTGAGGTCTTTAATTTCTTTTGAAGAAATCTGTTTATGTAGTTTTCTGAAATGCCAAAATTTCGAATTGTACCTGGTGCAAGTGTTTTTTCAATTTTTCGGTTGTGATATTTTAGAATTTCCTGCAATGTTTTCGAATTATCATCCTCACCATTGTATTTGGCTTTGATGAGCTGAGCTGTAATAAACTCATCCTTATATTTCAATTCTTGGTATATATCGTACAACCTAGCTCTTACCTGTTCAATATGATTGTTAATTTGTTTAGAAGGTACTCCAGTTCCAGAGACCTTTTTGGTTTTAGAATCCCATTGTGAAATAGGAACCTTTCGCTTTAATCCGATGTTAGCCCGTTTGCCATTTACGGTTACCCTAGCAAATAGTTCTGCGTTGCCTTTTGTTGCTCTCGAAGAATTAATCCAAAAGAGGATTGAAAATGTGTGCGATGTTTTCATAGTTGTCATCTTTAAGGTTAAACATTAAGATGAAAGTCAAATCAACTATGGTTTGCGTTTTTAGCTATTCGGTCAACAGTGTTGACCGATTAAAAATCTGTTGACCGATTTGTTGACGTTTAAAACCAAATCAATTCAAATAAAATGATAGTCCAAAAACAACGAAACCTTGCAAATCATAGATTTTGCAAGGTTTTAGTTTTAGTCGGAGTTTCCTCCTAGTGACCTCGGCAGGATTTAAACTGCCTTTAGTGACCACGGCAGTATTCAAACCACCTATTCGTGACCGCGGCAGGATTCAAACCTGCAACCTTCTGAGCCGTAATCAGATGCGCTATTCAGTTGCGCCACGCGGCCTTATTTAAAGGCTGCAAATATATTTCTTTTTAACTTTACCTCAAAACCCTAGCGAACAAAAAATGGATTTTGCACCCTACATTCGTGATATCAAGGATTTTCCCAAGCCTGGGGTCGTTTTTAAGGATATCACTCCGCTCTTGAAAAATGCCACAGCACTGCAAAAAGCGGCCGACGCCCTGGTCGGTTTCACCAACCATATGAAAATTGATAAAGTGGTGGGTGTGGATAGCCGCGGATTCATATTTGCGCCCATGATGGCCGAAAAATTGGGTGCGGGCTTTGTAACGGTGCGCAAATCTGGCAAATTGCCCTATACCACCATCTCCGAGACCTATGAATTGGAGTATGGGACAGGCACCCTCGAAATCCATTCCGATGCCATTGAGGTAGGGGATAAGGTGCTGGTACACGACGATGTTCTGGCTACGGGAGGCACGGCTCAGGCCGTTTGCCGATTGGTAGAAAAACTGGGAGGAGAGGTCGTCCAATGCAATTTTTTAATTGAACTTACCTTTTTGAACGGATTTGAAAAAATAAAGGACTATCAAAAAGCTGCCCTGCTTCAGTATTGATCGAGTGCCCTAGTGGTGATATAGTATCTCCAACCAATAATGGCCATCTGTAATTTGGATGCTTTGGCCAAGTCCAACCCCCTTTTACTATAAGAGGGCAACAGTGCCTTGTTCAGTTTTGCCAAAATCTTGTAAAACATATTGTTGTGTTGCTCTGTACAAATATACACAAAGCCTAATACAAGCAATGGAGGTCAATAGCAATGTGGCAACCCTAACGGTTAAATGAAGATAACCGTTAAGAGTTGCACAAGAAGTGTGATGAATACTTTTACAATTGCTATCATTTTTTGATTGATTTTTAAGGTTGAAAAAACTACTATTTTTCTGTTATGTCCCCGAATATATAATGATAAATGTCATGCTTCCAAGCATTTGGCATAAAAACAATGTAATTGCATACGAGATTGTATTTTAAAAAACGCGTTGCTTCTTTAACTGAAACATGTTTCCTTGAAAAAAGTTATATTTTGTAATCATAAATATTTTTTTTATGTTAAAAATGTTAGAATTGAAGGGGCTTTTTTGGGGTGAAATTAAAAACCAAGGGAGCTTTCGTTTAAAAAAGGACTGTTTTTTGGGTTTTCGTTTTGTGGCAAAAAAAGAACCGCCTCGAAAGACGGTTCCACTGACTACTCAAAAACCATTGGTTTTTTGATCAATTGCCTTTTTTGGTCGTTACCTCGATAACGCCATTTTTGGCCTTTTTTCCATACTTCTCCATCGCGGTGTCTCCTTTAAGCACACTAATGCTCTCAATCTCGTCAGGAGACATATTTTTAAAGTCTTTTGATTCCGACTTTTTACCGTCGATATAATAGAGAGGTTTTCTTTTTCCATCATCTTTGATGTAAAAGAAACGGGAGTCTTCATCGCCAATGATAACCTCATTTTCTTCATCGCTCACAGAATCTTTAATGACCACCACATTTTTGTCTTTTTTTACATGGATCTTTTTTTCATCATCCGTTCGGATCATCACCACATTCTTGTGTTTCTCTTCTCCCACTTTTTTGATGGTCACATAGTTGACGTCCTTATCTTCCTCGTCCTTTGTTACAAAAATGGAAGCAACGTTATCTAAATCGATTTCCTCCATTTCTTCTTCCGTCAATCGCTTTCCATTAATGATGACCTCTTTCTCTTCATCACCTTCTTTTATGATGATTTCCGTATCATCATCGGTAGTCCAAGAGCCTTTGCCTTTAATTTTATGTATTTTGACGTTTTGGCCCTTGCCTGCATTCCAAAAGGAAACCGCATTGTTCACATCGTCGTACAACACGGTGATGGGACCAATGGGACCGTCCGAATTGCTGTTGTAATTACCGCTGAACGATTTGCCATCTGAACTCTTGCCACTCAATTGTAGCGAAATTTCAATGATTTCCCTATCATCATTCCGAACCGTGGTGTAGCTGAAGTCGATATCATCCTGGGCCAAATCTTTCTTCATTTGGTCCAATTCGGCATCCGTGGTGTTTTTATTTATGCTAAGCTCCACGGTTTTGTCATCAATGGGGGATTCTTCCACCATTACATCCTCTATACTGTCCGATTCCTTATAAATATAAGTTTTCTTGATGCTGAAACTTGCCAAGAACAGTCCCAACAGGGGTAGCATCACCAGAATTTTAAGGGCATTGATTTTTTTGGATTGATTTTGATTTAACATGACTATTCGTTTTTTGATTAATGAATTATAAAATGAATTGGTTAAGGCATATTTTGTTGTATTTACTGCCTGTTTAAGCATCAGGTATTGGTAGGATTTTTTGTCCGCAGCCCGGGCTATGGCAAAATGGTCTGCCAAGTATTCCAGGTTTTCTTTTACCGCACTTTTGTACAACCATAAAACCGGGTTGAACCAAAACACGATTTTCAGCAGTTCCAAGAATAGGATGTCCAAGGTGTGCCATTGCCGGGCATGCGCCTTTTCGTGCTCCAAGACGGCGTGCAGTTCGGTGAGTTCAAAAAGTTGCGGATTGTAAAAAATATAGTTGAAAAAGGAAAACGGGGTAATCTTCTTTTCCGTGACCAGGTGCAAAAATGGGGTTTCCTTTCTCCACTCTGCTTTTTCGGCCAAATTTTTCAAGGAAATCAATTTAAGTATGAACCGTATCAATAAAAAAGCGCTCACGACTATGTAGATGGTAACGAGTCCATTTTGAAGCGTAAAAAATCCATTTTCCTGAAGAGTTGTTGACATCTCCCCACTGGCAGCACTTGCCTGAATCAACGTGGGTTTTGCGATGACCACGGTCTTTTTTATCTTGATTAATGGGAGCACAAGGGCCAGAATCAAACCGGATAAGAGAAACAATCTGTTTTCGGTAAAAAGGGTGTCCCTTTTTAAGAAGATATGGTATACCGCCAAAAAACCTCCGGATATAAGGATAGACTGCAAAACGTACATATATATTGGTTCCATCATTTCTTCTTTTCTATGAGTTTGATAATTTCTTTGAGTTCCGAAATGGATATTTTTTCTTCCTGTGCAAAATGTGAGACCAAACTTTTAAAGGAATCATTATAGTAATCGGCAATGGCAGCATTCACGAATTTTTTGCGGTACTGTTCCTTGCTGATCACAGGGAAATAGCGATGGGTGTTGCCAAAGGCTTCATGGTCCACATATCCTTTTTCCTGGAGATTTCGAACTATGGTGGATAAAGTGTTGTAGTGCGGCTTTTCCCCTTCGATTTTTTCCAGGATTTCCTTTACAAAAGCCTTTTCGAGCTCCCAGAGGATTTTCATGACTTCCTCTTCTTTATTGGTCAATTTTTGCATGATCTAATCTTTAACTGCACCAAACATAATACTAATAAAATAGTTAAACAACTATTTTTATAGTTTGTTAACTATTTTTGTAGTTTTATTTATAATCCTGCTGTACTGCATCAATTTCCCAACGCTTATATTTGTCCTAAAATTTAGGCTTTTGGGAAATCTGTTGTTTATAGTTTTGGGTCTGGCCCTTTTGATTGCAGGAGGAAATTGGCTGTTGAAGTCAGCGGTGGCATTATCGCTTAAATTGAATATTCCTAAAATTGTGATAGGGATGACGGTGGTTTCTTTCGCAACCTCGGCACCAGAACTTATTGTAAGTATAAAGGCCGCATTGGATGGCTTTCCCGATATTGCCTTGGGCAATGTGGTGGGTTCCAACATTGCCAATTTGGGACTGGTGTTGGCCGTTACGGTAATCTTGCGAAATATTGAGGTGCGCAAAAGTTTTTATACCACCGACTGGCCGGTGATGATGGTGGCCTCCTTGCTCTTTTTTGGTTTTATCTATTTTGATGGGCAATTGGGACAAACCGAGGGCATAGTGCTGGTGTCCTCATTATTTGTGTTTTTAGTGTATCTGCTTCGTTTTCAAAAAACAGCTGTGGTGGATGATGCGCCCGAGGACGATGTACCTCTGCCCCTCTACAAAACAGCCTTGTTCTTGGGACTGGGCGGTGCTGCCCTTTGGGGCGGTTCCGAATTGCTTATCGATGGAGCTGTTGGACTGGCTTCGTCCTTTGGAGTGAGTGACCGGGTAATCGGTATAACGGTGGTATCTGTGGGGACCAGTATACCGGAGTTGGCGGCATCCGTAATAGCGGTTATCAAAAAGGAGAAGGCCATTTCCGTCGGTAACTTGATCGGCTCAAATATCTTTAATCTGTTGGCGGTGTTGGGAATCACTTCTATCATCACTCCTATAACCGTGGTGGACCAAGGATTGTTGTCCAACGACATATTTTGGATGTTGGGCATATCCTTCCTTATCCTACCATTGGTCTTTTTTCCCAAAGGATTGCGCTTGGGGTGGAGGGACGGTCTGGTCCTTGCGGCCTTTTATACCGCATTTGTATACTTTACCATAACATAAAAACCGCCCCAAAAAAAGTTCGGGACGGTTTTCACCTATAATCAACAACTAATCTATTATCCGTTTATACGTTGGCGGATTTTACTGTTTTCACAATAACGGCCGCTACTTTGTATGGGTCAGCGTTGGAAGCTGGTCTTCGGTCTTCCAACCATCCTTTCCATCCTTTCTCTACGGTCAAAATTGGAATTCGGATAGAAGCACCTCTGTCGGAAACCCCGTAGCTAAAATCGCTAATGGAGGCGGTCTCGTGCTTACCGGTCAATCGCTCATCGTTGTACTCACCATAAACGGCAATGTGCTCTGCGGTTACCGGACGGAAAGCCTCACATACCTTTTCGTATACTTCTTTCGACCCACAGGTTCTCAACAAGGTGTTCGAGAAGTTGGCGTGCATACCGGAACCGTTCCAGTCACCTTTGATGGGTTTTGGATGGTACTCAATATAGTAACCATAGCTCTCGGTCAATCGCTGCAGCAAGTATCGTGCTACCCAAATCTCATCACCGGCTTTCTTGGCACCTTTGGCGAACAATTGGAATTCCCACTGTCCAGCAGCAACCTCTTGATTGATTCCTTCAAACTGAAGGCCTGCATCCAAACATAGGTCGGCATGTTCTTCAACAAGGTCCCTGCCCCAAGTGTTTCTACCACCAACAGAGCAATAATATAGACCTTGTGGTCCAGGATAACCACCTACAGGGAAGCCAAGCGGCAGTTGTGTGGCCGTATCCATAATAAAGTACTCCTGCTCAAATCCAAACCAGAAATCATCATTGTCATCATCAATAGTGGCTCGGGAATTGCTCACGTGCGGAGTTCCATCGGGGTTCAATACCTCGGTCATCACCAAGTAGCCATTTCTTCGAGCTGGGTCGGGATAAATGGCAACAGGTTTCAATAGGCAGTCAGAGGAACCACCTTCAGCTTGTTTGGTAGAAGAACCGTCGAAGGACCACATCGGGCAGTCTTCCAATTTACCGCTAAAATCTTCCTCAATTCTAGTCTTACTTCTAATATTGGCTGTTGGTTCATACCCATCCAACCATAGATACTCTAATTTAGATTTGCTCATAATGCTGGTAGTTAATCGTTCTCAATTTTATGATGCACAAAAATAGTTTTTTCATTTAATTATCAATATTTTAAAGGGTTAAAATCACAAAATTGCGTTTAATATTTATTTTACCCCTGTCAAAAGGAGGGTGGAATGAAAAAAAAGTAATTTTTGAAGCATATATTATTAAATTCTTAATTGTAGATTTGAATTTTAAAAATTATGGAATATGCCGAAAACAAGATTTGATGCCTTGGCCGAAAGCCGAAATAGGACACATGCTGATATAAACGAAACTGGTAAAAGATCCGAGCTGTTCGGGAAAAATGTCTTCAATGAAGAAAAAATGCTCCAGTTCCTTACCGCCGAAGCATTTGAAAAGGTAAAATCTGCGATTTTCCAGGGAACCAAAATAGACCGAAAAATTGCCGACCAGGTGGCCGAAGGGATGAAAGCTTGGGCACTTTCCATGGGAGCTACCCATTATACACATTGGTTTCAACCGTTGACCGGTGCCACTGCGGAAAAGCACGATGCTTTTTTCGATATCCTGCCCAATGGCAAGGCCATGGAAAAGTTTGGCGGGGCACAACTCGTACAGCAAGAACCCGATGCATCCAGCTTTCCGAGCGGAGGAATCCGTAATACCTTCGAGGCCCGGGGCTATACCGCTTGGGACCCTACCTCTCCGGCATTTATTTATAAGACAACACTCTGTATCCCAACCATATTCGTTGCCTATACTGGTGAAGCCTTGGACAACAAGGCGCCTCTTTTGCGGGCCCTACAGGCGGTGGACCAAGCCGCAACCGGAGTGGCACAGTATTTTGACAAAAACGTACGGAAGGTTTATGCCACATTAGGTTGGGAACAAGAATACTTTTTGATAGATAAGGCATTGGTCAATTCCCGAATGGACCTCTCTGTAACGGGAAGGACATTGGTGGGCAGTTTTTCGGCCAAAGGCCAACAATTGGACGATCACTATTTTGGTGTAATCCCAGCAAGGGTCTTGGGCTTTATGAGCGAACTGGAAAAAGAGTGTACCAAATTGGGCATTCCAGTAAAGACACGCCACAACGAGGTAGCGCCCAATCAGTTTGAGCTTGCTCCAGTTTTTGAAGAGGCCAATCTTTCCGTAGACCATAATTTATTGTTGATGGACGTGATGGAGGAGATTGCCGATAAATACAACTTCTCGGTGCTGTTCCACGAAAAGCCCTTTGCGGGAATCAATGGTTCGGGAAAACATAACAACTGGTCTTTGGCTACCGATACAGGCGTCAACCTGTTGAGTCCGGGGAGTACACCCATGAAAAATCTTCAGTTTTTGACCTTCTTTGTGAATACGATCAAAGCTGTGGACACTTATGAGGAATTATTGAGGGCATCCATAGCCTCTGCCAGCAACGACCATCGATTGGGAGCCAACGAGGCACCCCCTCCCATCATTTCCATATTTATAGGAAAGCAGTTGAGCGATGTGCTGGATGAACTCGAAGGGGTTTCCAAAGGAAAATTATCACCGCAGGAAAAAACGGAGCTCAAATTGAACGTGGTTGGAAAGATTCCCGAAATATTGCTCGACAATACGGATAGGAACAGAACCTCGCCTTTTGCGTTTACCGGAAACAAGTTTGAAATGAGAGGGGTAGGGGCCAAGACGAATTGTGCGAAGCCCATGACCATGCTCAATACCATTGTTGCCAAACAGTTGACCGACTTTAAAAAGGAGGTCGATGCGCTTATCGACAAGAAAAACCTAAAAAAGGACGAGGCGGTTTTCAATGTGCTTCGGGAATATATCAAAACCTCCAAGCGCATCCGTTTTGAAGGGGATGGTTATGGAATGGAATGGCAGGAAGAGGCAAGAAGACGCAAGCTGAGCATCAACAAAAACACCCCAGAGGCACTACAAGTCATCACGGCAAAGGAGAGTCTGGAGCTTTTCAAGCAAATGGACGTAATGAACGAAGTGGAGCTCAAGGCCCACAAAGAGGTCGAGTTGGGAGCCTACATTTTCCATATTCAGATTGAAGGGCGTGTGCTGGGCGAAATGGTGTACAACCATATTATTCCTGCCGCGGTCAAATATCAGAACATCCTCTTGGAAAACATCCATGGGTTGAAAGAGGTGTATGGGGCGGCCCATAAGAAAATGGGAGAGGTCCAATTGAATATTTTGGAGCAAATCGCGGAGCATATCGTTGAGATCAAAAAGCTAACGGACGAAATGGCCGATGCCCGAAAGCGTGCCAATGGCATGTCGGCAGTTGAGAAAAAGGCCCAGGCCTATTGCAACAATGTAAAACCCTATTTTGATAAAATCCGGGAGCATTCCGATACCTTGGAGAAATTGATTGCCGATGAATTATGGCCCTTTACCAAGTATCGCGAGATGCTGTTCTCCAAATAGGACCACTCACAAAAAGAGAAAAGACGGAAAGCATATCAATAATTTGATGGCTTTCCGTTATTTTTGCCCAAACCTTTCATATGTCATCGGATACCAGTAAGAGATATGCACAACGAGGTGTCTCCGCCTCCAAGGAAGATGTGCACAACGCTATCAAAAATATTGACAAAGGCCTTTTTCCCAAAGCGTTCTGTAAAATTGTACCCGATTACCTAACGGGTAGCGAGGACCATTGTTTGGTAATGCATGCCGATGGTGCTGGTACCAAATCCTCTTTGGCCTATATGTATTGGAAGGAAACCGGGGATATTTCCGTTTGGAAAGGGATTGCCCAAGATGCCTTGATTATGAACGTGGACGATCTGATCTGTGTAGGCGCCACCGACAATATCATATTGTCCTCCACCATTGGGCGAAACAAAAACTTGATTCCCGGAGAGGTGATTTCCGCTATCATCAATGGCACCGAAGAATTGATTGCCGACTTGGAGAAACACGGTATCACCATTCGGTCTACAGGAGGTGAAACGGCCGATGTGGGGGATTTGGTGCGAACCATAATCGTGGATTCTACGGTAACGGCCCGGATGGAACGCAAAAATGTTATCGACAATGCCAATATCAAAGCAGGTGATGTGATCGTAGGCTTGGCTTCCTTTGGAAAGGCGAGCTATGAAACCGAGTATAATGGCGGCATTGGGAGCAATGGACTTACCTCGGCGCGCCATGATGTGTTTTCCAAATATTTGGCCAAAAAATACCCGGAAAGTTTTGATGCCTCCGTTCCAGAGGAATTGGTGTATTCGGGGAATACAAAATTGACCGATGAGGTGCCAGGTTCACCCCTTGATGCGGGAAAACTGGTTTTGTCGCCCACCCGGACCTACGCACCCATCATCAAAAAAGTGTTGGAGCGCTATTCATCCAAAGAAATTCACGGTATGGTACATTGCAGCGGTGGTGCACAGACCAAAATACTCCACTTTGTGGAGAACCTCCACATCATCAAGGACAATATGTTTCCCATTCCGCCATTGTTCAAATTGATACAGGAACAATCCAATACCGATTGGAAAGAAATGTACCAGGTGTTCAATTGTGGACACCGAATGGAACTGTATGTGGATGAGAAGGTTGCTGAGGATATTGTAGCCATTTCCCAAAGCTTTGATGTGGATGCCCAGATCATTGGCCGAGTGGAATCATCCGATACCAAAAAATTGACCATCCAGAGTACCTACGGTAAGTTTACCTATTAGCATACGATTTCCCTCGAAATAGCGTTTTAATTTATAAACCTCTACGCTATGGAAAGAAAGGAATTCCTACGAAGTTTGGGCGCAGGTGCGGCCTTTGCCCTCACATTTCCCTGTTTGCACGGTTGCTCCAAGGACGAAGTGAATGGAAATTTGGTGGAAGAACCCACTGGAGTCGACTTTACCATCGACCTGACTTCGAACGAAGCAACAAATCTTTCGCAGAATGGCGGATTTATCCTAAAAAATTTAGTGGTGGTCGCCAGAAATTTGGAAGGCGAATATGTGGCCGCAAGCCAAGTTTGCAGTCATGAATCCTATGATCAGGTACGTTTTGTGAACCAGAACGGTGGTATATTTTATTGTGATGTCCACGGGTCTCGTTTCGACCAAGACGGCACACCGCTCAATCAGGTAGATGGAAACCCTGCCAGAGCCTTAAAGGTGTACAATACAGCACTCAACGGTTCCGAATTACGCGTATTTGAGTAGTTTTGCCAATCCCAAATCGAATGAAAAACATCATCTACATACTGCTACTTTGCTTTTCCGGCCTGCTTCAAGCACAACAATGGGAAGAAAGTTTTGATGCGGCCCTTGCCAAAGCGTCGGCCGAAGAGAAACCGATTATTCTTGTGTTTTCGGGTTCGGATTGGTGTGCTCCTTGCATCCGTTTAAAACGACATATTTTTGACAGCGATGAGTTTAAGGCCTATGCTTTGGAACATTATGTGATGTACGATGCCGATTTCCCTAGAAAGAAGCAGAACAAACTGCCAGAGGAAAAGCTGAACCAGAATAAATCTCTGGCAGAAAAATATAACCCAAAGGGTTATTTTCCATTGGTGGTAGTGATGGACAAAAATCAGAAAGTCTTGGGAACCACAGGCTTTGTGGCCCGAACCAGTCCTGAAAAGTATATCAAGACCCTTAATAAATTCCTCCAATGAAAACGTTGTTTGCCTTGACCTGCAGTCTGTGTTGCCTGCTGTCGTTCGGGCAGTCGAGGCAAACGGATGTGACTGTAAAAAAGACCTTGAAATTGATGGGGACCCGGTTTGAGATTACCGTAGTGGCACCCAACGAGGAAATAGGGTACATCAATATTGATGAAGCTGTATCCGAGATTGAACGCATCGAAAGGCTCATTTCATCTTGGAATGAAAAATCAGAAACGTCCTTGATCAACAAAAATGCTGGTATTAAACCCGTAAAGGTGAGTCGGGAACTGTTTAATTTGATAGAACGGGCCATCAAAATATCGGAAATCACTGATGGGGCCTTCGATATCACCTATGCTTCCATGGACCAAATCTGGAAGTTTGATGGGAGCATGGACAAAAAGCCCACGGCTGACGAAATCAAAAACTCTGTGGCCAAAGTGGGGTATCAAAAACTGGTATTGGATGCCGAAAACGCAACCGTATTTCTTCCCGAGAAAGGTATGAAAATCGGATTTGGAGCCATTGGCAAGGGCTATGCCGCCGATAAAGCCAAAGATCTATTGGTTTCCAAAGAGGTCAAAGGCGGAATCATCAATGCTTCTGGTGATCTTACTACTTGGGGAACCAAAGTCACAGGCGAAAAATGGTTGGTGGGCATCGCCAATCCGCTCAGTAAGGATAAAGTGTTCAGTTGGCTGCCTGTTGTGGAGTCCTCTGTGGCCACATCCGGGAATTACGAAAAATATATTATCATCGACGGGGAAAAATACTCCCATATTATCGACCCAAGAACGGGGTATCCAACCAGGGGCATCAACAGTGTATCTATTTTTGCGAAGCAAGCCGAGTTGTGCGATGCCTTGGCCACCGCTGTCTTTACCATGGGCCGCGATGTTGGTCTGCATATGATCAATCAAATTGATGGGGTAGAGGCTGTCATTGTGGATTCGGAAAATAAAGTTCATCGAAGTTCGGGCATTCTGTTCGATACGAATTAGTACATTTAGCTCATGCAAAAACTCTTTTGGTTTATCATACTTCTGATTGGTCTCAATTCCTGCGTTGTCGTTCGAGAGTACGACAAGGTGTACGTGAACGATGAGGAGATGCAGTTGAGTGCAAGGCCATGCGAACGGTTCGAGACCAATTTTCATATTTACAGGGAGGCATCCGCTGGTGCAAATGGTGGTAAAACGGGTGGTGGATGCGGATGCAATTAATACAAAGCAGCAATCGATCTAACAGCCCAATGACCGAATTATCCAAATCCATAAAAACTATTTTTCTTGTCTTCTTCTTCTTGATGATGGCAGGTATGGGCTGGTCACAGCAGAGCAATACCTCTTATAAAAGAAGAGTTCTAGAAGCTAGTGAAGTTGACTTGTTGTTCAGTTATTACAATCAGGATGGGCAAAATGCAGCCGTTACCGGTGGTGAGGGCACGGAGGAGTTGACCGATGCCACTTCGAGCATTGTGTTGCGCATGCCTATGAACGAAGACGATATCTTAACGGTCGATGTGGGTCTTTCTGCCTATACTTCAGCATCTTCCAGTAACGTCAATCCTTTGGATGGCGGCGTGGATGTGAGCCCGTTTGATGCCTCTTCGGGCGAATCGCGCAAGGATGTGCTGGCTTATATCAACCCAACTTACGAGCACAGTTCTGATGACCGTAATACCATTTGGAGCGCCAATGGCTATTTTTCATCCGAGTACGATTATGTTTCGATTGGATTTGGTGGCAGTTTTACCAAATTGTTCAATGAAAAGAATACGGAAATCACCCTAAGCGGTCGTGTATTTTTGGATAAATGGAATTCGCAATACCCCATAGAGCTGCGAAACGGTTTTTTTGATGATCGCATCACTGGAAATGGGACTTATCAACCCATTTTTTCGGAATTTGAAAATGAAAACAGAAACTCCTATTCACTTTCACTGAGTTTCAGCCAAATATTGACGCCGAAATTGCAGGGAGCCCTATTTATGGATGTAGTTTCGCAGAATGGTCTGTTGAGCACGCCCTTCCAGCGCGTCTATTTTTCGGATTTTGAGGATTTTTTTATCGATGAGTTCCAATTGGCAGACAATGTGGAGCAATTGCCCGAAAGCCGTTTCAAACTACCCGTGGGTGGGCGATTGAACTATTATCTGAACGATTTGGTGATATTGCGCTCCTACTACCGTTTTTACTGGGACGATTGGGGAGTTCAGTCACACACAGCGAGTTTGGAGGCGCCGATTAAGCTTACGGATAAGTTTACGCTGTTTCCCACCTATCGATACTATACCCAAACAGCTGCCGATTATTTCTATCCCAAGGAAGAGGCCTTGTCTACCTTCGAGTTTTATACGTCCGATTACGATTTGTCCGACTATGATGCGCATCAATATGGAATGGGAGTACAGTACAAGGACATTTTTACCAGCGCCCGGGTGCTCAGCTTTGGGTTAAAGACCATCAACCTGCGCTTTAGTCAATACGACCGTAGCGATGGTCTCAATGCCTTTATCGTTACCTTGGGGACTACTTTTGTTGGTAACTGATACCTAGGATTTAAAAAATAATCCAACGAAAAAATCGTAAATTCGCATTCCTACTAGGAGGATTGATTTATGCTAGACAAACTCAACATTGTAAAACAACGTTTTGATGAGGTTTCGGACCTGATCATACAACCCGATATTATTGCGGACCAAAAACGGTACGTAAAACTCAACAAAGAATATAAGGACCTTAAAGTACTCAGCGAAAAGCGGGATGAGTACATTACCCTTACCAATAATATTCAAGAGGCCGAAGAAATCATTGCCGATGGCAGCGATGCTGAAATGGTGGAAATGGCCAAAATGCAATTGGACGAGGCAAAAAGCGCCCTGCCCCAATTGGAGGAGGAAATCAAATTCCTTTTGATTCCCAAAGACCCTGAAGATGCCAAGAACGTGGTTATGGAAATCCGTGCAGGTACGGGCGGAGACGAAGCCAGTATTTTTGCCGGAGACCTATTCCGCATGTACACCAAGTACTGTGAATCCAAAGGGTGGAAGACCAATGTAATCGATTTGAGCGAAGGAACCAGTGGTGGTTATAAGGAAATCCATTTCGAGGTGAATGGGGAGGATGTGTACGGTACGCTCAAGTTTGAGGCGGGCGTACACCGTGTGCAACGCGTGCCACAGACCGAAACCCAAGGTAGGGTGCACACCAGCGCCGCCACCGTAATGGTAATTCCAGAAGCGGAAGAATTTGATGTGCAAATAGACCCCAAAGATGTTCGGATTGATTATTTCTGTTCGTCCGGACCGGGTGGGCAGTCGGTGAACACTACGTACTCGGCGGTGCGATTGACGCACGAACCAACAGGGATTGTTGCGCAATGTCAGGATGAAAAATCACAGCACAAAAACAAGGATAAAGCCTTTAAGGTACTTCGTGCCCGTTTGTACGATATGGAATTGGCCAAAAAGCAGGCCGAAGATGCAGCCAAACGGAATTCCCAGGTGAGCAGTGGCGACCGTTCGGCCAAAATCCGTACCTACAATTATCCGCAGGGTAGGGTGACCGACCACCGAATCGGGCTTACGCTCTACGATTTGCAGAATATCATCAATGGGGATATCCAAAAAATCATTGATGAGCTGATGTTGGTAGAGAACACCGAAAAACTCAAGGAAGCTTCCGAGATATTCTAATGTATTAAAACCAAGAACGGTCGAGAAACCACCAAAATGAAGATAACAGATTTAATTGCCCAAATACGTCAAAAAAAATCGTTTCTCTGTGTTGGCCTCGATACTGACTTGGATAAAATCCCGAAGCATCTGCTGAAGGAGGAAGACCCCATTTTTGCTTTCAATAAAGCCATTATTGACGCCACGCATCCTTATTGTGTGGCCTACAAGCCCAATATCGCTTTTTATGAAGCCTATGGGTTGGAAGGATGGAAATCCTTGGAACGGACTATGCACTATTTGAATACGAACCATCCTGAAATGTTCACTATTGCCGATGCAAAACGAGGGGATATCGGGAATACTTCTACCCGCTATGCCAAAGCATTTTTTGATACCATGGATTTTGATTCCATTACCATTGCGCCTTACATGGGCAAAGACTCGGTGGAGCCTTTTCTAGCATTTGAGGATAGGCATACCATTTTATTGGCATTGACTTCTAACCAGGGGGCTTTTGATTTTCAGACCAAAAATGTGGATGGACAGGAACTCTACAAAGAAGTATTGGCTGTCTCTAAAACGTACAAAGGCGCTGAGCGATTGATGTATGTGGTGGGGGCCACCAAAGCCGATTATTTGGCGGATATCAGAAAAATTGTTCCAGAAAGCTTTTTGTTGGTGCCCGGAGTGGGTGCGCAAGGCGGAAGTTTACAAGAGGTATGCAAGTATGGAATCACCAAGAATGTAGGTTTATTGGTGAATTCTTCCAGAGGAATTATCTATGCATCAACTGGAACTGACTTTGCGGAAATCGCTGCAAAAAAGGCACAGGAAATTCAGCAGCAAATGGAAATTGAGCTGGATAAATTAGGATAGCCCTCAAACTAAAGACTTTCCAATACTTTTTTAATGCCCTGCGCTTTTCTTTTAAAGAATTCGCCCAATTGGGAATCCTTACCGGAAACACTGGCAGCCTTTTCCATAAAATTGTTGTGCATCACTTCCAAAACGGAGGTGGCATGACTTAAACCGGTGATGGGCGTTACCGTTCCTACTTTACAATACTGATTATTCATAGCTCTTAAGATTTGTTACTTCCAAAGATACGTTCAAATCGGGCTTGTGGACTATGGGTGAAGACGCTATACAGCTATAAATCAGGTAATTTATCTAAAATTTAACGAATCGGCCTTAATCCTATCGAAGGCATTACATTGGGTTAGGATAAAATTAACGTACCTTTAAAAGGAGTCGAATAATTACTAAGGCATCCTTATGTTTAGATCATTGGTCATTTTAGCGTTGTTTTTGCCAACACTAATGACTGCCCAAAACTCGGATAGTTGTCCCTGTTGTACCGAAAATCATAGGGCTTTTGATTTTTGGATAGGGGAATGGGAGGTCGTTAACGCCAAAGATGGTTCTCCAGCCGGAACGAGTCGTATCTCAAAGGAAGAAAACGGTTGTGTTATCCGTGAACATTGGACCAGTGCTAAAGCTGGATATACTGGAACGAGTCTCAATTTTTATAATGCTGAAAGGGATACGTGGGAACAGTCGTGGGTAGATAATACCGGTGCAGTACTGAAATTAAGCGGAAACCGAAAAGGAAATAAAATGATTTTGTCCTCAGATGAGTTTACCAAAGCTGACGGGAAAACCTATACCAACAGAATTACATGGACAAACAACCCAGATGGAACAGTGCGGCAATTATGGGAGGTACTTGACGAAAAAGGAGCGGTCTCCGTTGCTTTTGATGGCCTGTATCGTCCGATGCAGAAAACAAAAAACCGGTGATGGTACACCGGTTTTTAAACTAACTAACTCAAAAAAATGCTAACTCAGATAACTTGTACAAAATTCAAGTTTAACCTTCAGCTCAAGGTTAATTTAACTTTAGGGTTTTGTTATAATTATTCTTGAATCTTGAAATTATAACGCTTTAGTTTTAAAGTTATTACATTTTTCTGAAAAAATTATGATTAATCTTGTAGTGCGAACACTTTTTTTAACAAATCTGTTGTTCTGGAAGAAACTTTTGTCCTAATTTCCTTTTCTTCCACCGCTATCATAGCATAAACACCTTCCAGCGCTTCATTGGTGGTGTAGTCCGTTAGGTCGGGGTTCACATCGTTGGTCAGGGGGAGGTTGTTGTATTTGGTGATGATGTTGCTCCAAATCTGGTCTGCACCTACTTTTTGGAACGATTGCTTGATAATGGGATTGAATTTATTGTACAGCTGGGTTTTAGTGGCCTGCTGCAAATATTGGGTGGCGGCATTATCGTTCCCCAGTAGAATTTGCCTGGCGTCGTTGAACGTGATGCCTTTTACAGCCTCTATAAAAATCGGGGTCGCCTCCCCAACGGCATCCTCTGCGGCCCTGTTGATGATGCGCAGCCCCTCGTCGGCCAAACTCGACAATCCAATATCACGTAGCGTTTTGTCTACCTTTTGCAATTCTTCGGGGAGCAAGATTTTTACCAGTTCGTTCTTAAAAAAACCGTTTTCCAGGGCCAATTTATTGACCTGTTTGTCAATGCCCATATTCAAGGCTTCCCGCAGACCTTGGGCTATCTGTTCGTTGCCAATGCCCGATGTTCCTTGGGGCAATTGGTTCACGACCTGTTGCAGTTCGGCGCAGCTCATTAGCAGCAGCACAACGGCACTTAGGATTATTTTCTTCATGGTTTTGTGTTTAAAATTGATATGAAAATAGGTGTAATGCTCCATAAATCGATGATTTATGAAGCATTTTAGATGAACTTCTTCCTTGGGAAAACCAAGCGTTGTGTTTCCTTAGCCCATTTTTAGGACCCAGAGAGCGTTTTTGGCTTGCCGTTCAGCATGATTTCGAGGTCCGCTCCTTCATCAATCGTAAACGTTGTTTCTTTTTGGCTGACGTTCACTTTAATGACTCTGTTCCTAAAATTGATTTTAAAGGAATAGGACTCCCACTGTTGCGGTATTTGTGGTGTGAAGCACAAGGTTCCATTCTGGATGCGCATTCCGCCAAAGCCTTCCACAATACTCATCCAAGTACCCGCCATGGAAGTGATGTGCAGCCCTTCTTCCACCTCTTTATTGTAGTCGTCCAAATCTAAACGTGAAGTGCGCAGATAAAAAGTATACGCTTGCTCCATTCTGCCTAGCTTTGCTGCCTGTATGGCATGTACGCAGGGCGACAGGGAGGATTCATGAACCGTAAATGATTCATAAAAATCAAAATGTTTCTCCAGCTCGGCATCCGTAAAATGGTCCTCGAAAAAGTAAAAGCCCTGCAAGGTATCAGCCTGTTTAATATATGGCGAACGAAGGATGCGGTCCCAGCTCCAATGTTGGTTGATGGGCCGTTCTTTTTTGTCCAAATCGGCCACTCTCACCAAATCCTTATCCAAGAAGCCATCTTGCTGCAGGTATACGCCATGTTCGTCGGAATATGGGAAATACATGTGGGCAGCAATTTTTTTCCAAAGTCCAGTTTCGTCATTGCTTAATTGGGTCTTGTCCATGACCCTTTTGTAATCGGATGGGTAGTTTTGTTGTACCTGCTCCAATTGCTCCAAAGCATATTCCAAGCACCATTTCGCCAGATAGTTGGTGTACCAGTTATTATTGACGTTGTTTTCGTACTCATTGGGTCCTGTTACACCTAGCATAACGTACTTTTTGCGATGTTCGGACCAATTGACGCGCTGCTGCCAAAAACGTGCGATACCGATTAAGACCTCCAATCCCATTTCGGGAATGTAGCTTTGGTCGCTGGTGAAACGTGTGTAGTTAAAAATGGCGTAGGCAATGGCGCCGTTCCTATGGATTTCCTCAAAAGTTATTTCCCATTCGTTGTGGCACTCTTCGCCGTTCATTGTTACCATGGGATAAAGCGCAGCACCTTTGGTAAAGCCCAATTTTTCAGCATTTTCAATGGCCTTTTCCAAATGGTTGTAGCGGTACTTAAGTAATTTACGGGCAACCTCCTGATTTTTGGTGGCCATATAAAACGGCAGGCAGTACGCTTCGGTATCCCAATAGGTGCTACCGCCGTATTTTTCGCCTGTAAACCCTTTGGGTCCAATATTCAAACGGGAATCGGTACCGGTATAGGTCTGGTTCAACTGGAAAATATTGAAACGGATACCTTGTTGTGCCTTAACGTCACCTTCAATGGTGATATCGCTCATTTCCCAAACTTCGGCCCATGCTTTCTTTTGTGCGTCCAAGAGCCCCTCAAAACCTAGCTTGGAGGCTGCATCAAGAACATGGTTGGCCGCTTCGGTCAATTTTTGGGCATCGTGGTTTCTATCTACCGTATACCCACCAAATTTGACCAAACTTACGCCCTCTCCCTTTTTTACGTTTTGGGAAAACTCAAACCCAATCGAAAGCTCTCCCTTATGCACTTGGTCAGGAGTTGTTTTGGTATGCTCTCCATATACCAAGTGGGCCTGCATAAAAGTGCACACGTTGAAATGGGTTTTCATGGTGTGCGATTCCACAAACGCTCGGTTTTTTTCCGATGTAATCTGTGTGGTGTTCCAAAATTTATCGTCCCAGTTGCTGTCCTCGTTGGTGATGCCAGCGTCCAGATAAGGCTTAAAGGTGATATCGGCATCGGTGTTCAACGGCGTTACCTCATAGTGTATCGCCCCCATTTCATCATGGGAAAGACTTAAAAATCGGGTGGCTACCACTTTGATTTCAACATCATTGGCCGTAGTGGCTTCAAAATCCCTTCGGTACCAACCTTCCTTCATGTTGAGTTCCCGCCTAAAGTTTTTTACGTTTTTGCACTTGGCCAAATCCAACGGCTCACCATCGATCAGCACATCAATACCGATCCAATTGGGAGCGTTCAATACCTTGGCAAAATATTCGGGATAGCCATTTTTCCACCACCCAACGCGGGTTTTGTCAGGATAATAGACCCCTCCGATATAGCTCCCTTGGAATGTGGGGCCGGAATAGGATTCTTCAAAATTGGCACGTTGTCCCATGGCGCCATTTCCGATACTGAAAAGACTTTCCGAAGATTTAACACGTTCCTTGTCGAAACCTTCTTCGATGAGACTCCATGCATTCGGTTGTATATAATCTTGATTCATGTAAGAATTTGGTGTTAATTGTTGATATTAAGATACATAATCTTTGATTCGATTATGAAAAAATAACGGTTTTGTTATTGTAGACCATTGTTTTGCGGGCTACGTGAAGCTGCACCGCACGGGAAAGGACAATACGTTCCAAATCCCTGCCCTTGGCGATAAAATCCTTGACGGAATGGGTGTGCGAAACGGCCGTAACATCCTGCTCAATAATGGGTCCTTCGTCCAAGTCTTCCGTTACGTAATGACTGGTGGCGCCAATGATTTTTACCCCTCGCTCAAATGCAGCGTGGTAGGGTTTAGCGCCCGCAAAGGCCGGTAAGAACGAATGGTGAATATTAATGATTTTTTGCGGAAAAACGTCAATCACCTTTGGTGATACAATTTGCATGTATCTGGCCAAAACGATAAAGTCCGCTCCATATTCAGCCAACAATTCCAATTGTTTATCCTCAGCTTCGGCTTTGTTTTCCTTGGTCACTGGAACGTGAAAATACGGAATGTCGAATTGATGGGCCACATATTCCAAATCCCTGTGGTTGCTCAAAATAAAGGGAACTTCTACGGCTAGCTCCCCAGAATTGTATCGGCTGAGCAAATCATAAAGGCAATGGTTGTATTTGGAAACGAAAATGGCCATTTTTGGTTTGTACCCATCCGTGTAGGCGTCCCATTCCATTTGAAAACGTGTTGCCAGTTCTTGACCAAAATCTTCCTTGAATTGAGTCAGGTCGATGTTTTGTTCGAACTCGCTTTTCAAACGCATAAAAAATACCCCGGCCTGTTTGTCCACATGTTGGTCCAAATACACTACATTTCCTTCTTGTTGATGGACAAAGGTGGTCACCGAACGAATGATTCCCGATTGGTCGGGACAATGAATGAGAATGGTCAGCTTCATGGGCTAGGTTTGAGGGGGTAAAATTATGGTATTCAAAAAAGGAAGCCCAAACATTTACTATTTTTTGTACAATCTTAATCAAAATCAATTTTCAATTGCATTTTCCGTAAATTGCAGAGCAAAATTACATCCTTTATTAAAGATGGAACAAATTAAAGCCTACACACCCAAACATAAAATACGCATTGTAACCGCAGCTTCCCTGTTCGATGGCCACGATGCAGCCATCAATATCATGCGACGAATTATACAGGCCACTGGGGTCGAAGTGATTCATTTGGGGCATGATAGAAGCGTTTCCGAAGTGGTCGATTGTGCCATTCAGGAGGATGTTAATGCCATTGCGATGACTTCGTACCAAGGAGGGCACAATGAGTATTTTAGGTATATGTTCGATTTGTTGAAGGAGCGGGGTGCGGGTCATATCAAAATATTTGGTGGCGGAGGCGGAGTTATCCTTCCTGAAGAAATCAAGGAATTGATGGAGTATGGCATTGAGCGCATTTATTCGCCCGATGATGGAAGGGAAATGGGTCTTCAGGGAATGATCAATGATCTGGTGGAACGTTGCGATACTGCTGTCCCAGATTTGACCTTCCCAAAGGGAAGAAGTCTGGAGCAGGAATTGTCCGCCAAGCACCCCAACACACTGGCGCGCCTGATTTCCTTGGCAGAAAATCGTCATGATGCCTTTGAACAATTTGCATCGACCATCCAAAAAGAACAGGGCAATGTTCCTGTACTTGGGATTACGGGTACTGGAGGTGCTGGAAAATCCAGTTTGGTGGACGAATTGGTCCGAAGGTTTTTGATGGATTTCCCCGACAAGCATATTGGTATTGTTTCCGTAGATCCTTCCAAACGAAAAACAGGAGGTGCACTTTTGGGGGACCGTATTCGTATGAACGCCATCAATAACGAGCGCGTGTACATGCGGTCATTGGCGACCCGACAGTCCAATTTGGCGCTTTCCAAGCATGTATCCGAAGCGGTGCAGGTCCTCAAAGCGGCAAAATACGACCTTATTATCTTGGAAACCTCGGGCATAGGGCAGTCGGACACCGAAATTTTGGAGCACAGCGATGTATCCCTGTATGTGATGACGCCCGAGTTTGGTGCGGCAACCCAATTGGAAAAAATTGATATGCTGGATTTTGCGGACATCGTGGCCATCAACAAGTTTGATAAAAGGGGCGCTTTGGATGCCCTCCGTGATGTAAAAAAGCAATATGCCCGTAACCATGGATTATGGCATGCCAATGAGGATGAGCTTCCCATTTTCGGGACCATCGCTTCGCAGTTCAACGACCCCGGTATGAACAGTCTTTACAAAAAGGTGATGGATACCTTGGTGGAAAAGGTAGGTGCCCAACTGCAGTCCACTCTCGAGGTGACCCAAGAAATGACCGAAAAGATCTATGTGATTCCGCCATCACGAACCAGATATCTGTCGGAAATTGCAGAGAACAATAGAAATTATGATGCTAAGGCCAGGGAGGAATCCAATGTGGCGCAGAAGCTTTATGGGGTATTTATGACCCTTTCCTCCGTTTTGGGAATGGAGCAAGAGCAGGCGGAGGAAGCATTCTTGGATAAATCGGGATTGAACGAGGAAAACATTAAATCCCATCTCAAAAATGACGAATCTAAAGAACTGGTCAATCTTTTGATCAAGGAATTTGATCGCATCAAAATGCACTTGAACCCACTGTACTGGGAGGCCATCATCAAGTGGCGGGAAAAGGTGAGCCGTTATGCGGCCGAGGTGTATTCCTTTAAGGTGCGGGACAAAGAAGTCAAAATTAAAACCCATACCGAATCCCTTTCGCATAGTCAAATCCCGAAAGTTGCCTTGCCCAAATACAAGGCGTGGGGCGATATTTTGCTATGGATCTTACAAGAGAACGTACCGGGTGAATTTCCCTACACCGCTGGACTGTATCCGTTTAAACGGGAGGGAGAAGACCCCACCCGAATGTTTGCTGGAGAGGGTGGACCGGAACGGACCAATCGCCGATTTCACTACGTGAGCATGGATATGCCCGCCAAACGGTTATCCACAGCATTTGATTCAGTGACGCTCTACGGGAACGACCCAGACCACAGACCGGATATTTACGGAAAAATTGGAAATGCAGGGGTGAGCATTTGCTGTTTGGATGATGCCAAGAAACTATATTCCGGATTTGACCTGAGCAGTCCAATGACTTCGGTGAGTATGACCATTAATGGTCCGGCACCCATGTTGCTGGCCTTTTTTATGAATGCTGCGATTGACCAAAATTGTGAAAAATACATCAAGGAACACGGATTAGAGAACGAGGTCCAGAAAAAAATAAAGTCGATATTTAAGGCGAAGGGTGCAGAAGCACCCTCCTATTATGGAGACTTGCCCCAAGGGAACGACGGTCTGGGGTTGATGCTTTTGGGCGTTACGGGGGACCAAGTGTTGCCCAAGGAGGTGTACGAAGATATCAAGGCCAAGACCTTGAACCAGGTTAGAGGAACGGTTCAGGCCGATATTTTGAAGGAGGACCAAGCGCAGAACACTTGTATTTTCTCTACGGAGTTTGCCTTGAGATTGATGGGGGATGTGCAGGAATATTTCATCGAGCAACAGGTACGTAATTTTTATTCCGTTTCCATTTCAGGATACCACATTGCCGAAGCAGGTGCCAATCCCATAACGCAATTGGCGTTTACGCTGTCCAACGGTTTTACCTATGTGGAATATTATTTGAGCAGGGGAATGGACATCAACAAGTTTGGACCCAATCTTTCCTTTTTCTTTTCGAACGGGGTGGATCCCGAATATGCAGTCATCGGTCGGGTGGCGCGACGTATTTGGTCCAAAGCCCTCAAGGAAAAGTACGGTGCCAATCCTAGGGCACAGATGCTCAAATACCACATCCAAACCTCGGGAAGAAGTTTGCATGCCCAAGAAATCGATTTCAACGATATCCGAACCACACTCCAAGCGTTGTACGCCATCTACGATAATTGCAACTCCTTGCATACCAATGCGTATGACGAGGCCATCACTACCCCCACGGAGGAATCTGTCCGGAGGGCCATGGCCATTCAATTGATCATCAACAAGGAATTGGGCTTGGCCAAAAACGAAAACCCGATTCAAGGCTCGTTTATCATTGAGGAATTGACCGATTTGGTCGAGGAGGCTGTACTGATGGAATTTGATAGGATTACGGAACGCGGTGGTGTTTTGGGAGCCATGGAAACCATGTACCAGCGCTCCAAAATTCAAGAAGAAAGTTTGCATTATGAGACGTTGAAGCATTCTGGGGAATACCCCATCATTGGGGTCAATACCTTTTTGAGTTCCAAAGGCTCACCGACCATTCTGCCAGCAGAAGTGATTCGGGCTACGGAAACCGAAAAGCAAAATCAAATCAAGACACTGGAAAACCTGCACAAACGGGAAGGCAGCGAAGCCGAAAAACAGTTGAAGGAGTTGCAAGAGGTCGCCATCAACAATGAAAATATCTTTGAAAAATTAATGGAGGCAGCGAAATACTGTTCGCTAGGGCAGATTACGGAAGCCTTGTTCCAAGTAGGGGGTCAATACCGAAGAAATATGTAGAGACGATCAATCGTTTTTATGGATGGAGGGATTTCCTCCATTTTTTAAAGTACACCCTAAAGATGCGGATCTCTTTTCTAAGGAGATTGAGGTATTCCTTTTCTTTGACCCCATCCCTTTCCAATCCGTTGCAATAGGCCAAGATGTTTCGGGTCATGATGTTCACGTAAGAAAGACTTTTCATCCGAACGGAAGGACAGCTGCTCAGTGCGGCCTGTTCCACTTCTTTGGTGATGAGGTCGGCATCGGCCAACAGTGAGCGGGAAATATCGTCCCGAAAGGAATCGATTTTGCGAAAGGACAGAATTTCCCGGTTTTGGGTAAAGTAAGCAGCGACCGCTTCGCTCATATCACGAAGGGCCAAAGATCTACGATATACACCTAAGGAGTTTAGAGAATTTCTCTCCATTTTTCAAAGCAATTTAGTATCCTAAAATTACGCACGATTTAAATTTTCTTACTTTTGTTAATAAAGCTATAGTTTGATTTTACTTTTGAAAGCAAAATAATAAAGCTCAATTACTTTAAAAATGAAGATAGATGATTTGAATTGGCAAATACTGCATCATTTGCAGCAGAATGCAAGGGAATCGTTTGCCAATATTGGGAGAAAAGTAGGGCTTACGCCACCAGCGGTTGCGGAGCGGGTCAAAAAAATGGAAGATTTGGGCATTGTAGAAGGTTACCGTGCCAACATCTCATACGTGGAGGCCGGATATCAGTTCAAGGCCATCATCATGCTGCGTGCCTTTATGGGAAAGCTCAAACCCTTTTTGGATAAGGTAAAAACATTTCAGGAGGTCGTAAATTGCTACAGGATTACGGGTAACGAAAATATCATCATGGAGGTGGTGTTGCGGGATCAGTCGCACCTGGAAAAATTTATTGATGAGCTTATCGTCTATGGGGAGTGCCGCACCCATATTGTGCTATCCAATGTTGTTGGGAATGCCCCCATCAAAAAAAGCAAATTAGTGAAGTAGATGTCATTTTAATTTGATAATTTCAGAGTAAACTTTGGCCAGATTTTTGTTATGATAAGAATTATGAGAAAAGCATATCTGTTACCGCTCCTGACTATTTTTTGCTCCGTTCACGTTTTTTCGCAACAAATAGTGCTTCGAAAAGGGGAGATTATCGAAAACCTTCCCGTGAACGATTCCACCCAAAACACCTATTCATTATATCTCCCAAAGGATTTTACCAAAGATAAAAAGTGGCCGCTCCTTTTGTTGGCCGATTTGGAGGGGAATGATGAAAAGGTGATTTCCATGTTTTTGAACGCTGCAGAGGAGGAGGGGTATGTTTTGGCGGCTCCAAAGCTATATGACAGTATTTCGCTGACCAATAAAATGGTGTTGATAGGCAATACCATACAGCGGGTCGGTGATATGTTGCCCATTCATACGGACCGTATCTACACAGGTGGTGAGGATTCCAGCGGTCGTTTTGCCACGCTGGCACCCGTATTGCTCAATGGGGTAAATGGTTCTTTGGCCATTGGAGCATCACTGGCCAATAGCGAATTGATCAATGTGAAAAAACCATTTCACTTTGTGGGTATTATAAGTAAGGAAAACTATAATTACCCTTATATGCTCACGGATTCCAAGCTCTTGGACCGCTTAAAGTTTCCCAATCAGGTGTTGATCTACGACGGCAACGGCGAATGGCCAAGTACCGCCTATATCCGGAAGGGTCTCCAATTATTCACCTTGGATGCCATGGGCAGAAAGTGGATACCCAAGGATTCCATGTACGTTGAAAATGCGTACAAGGAGGACTTGGAAAAGGTCAATCAACTTATCGGAATTGGCGATTTCTTATGGGCGGAGCAGTACATGACCGAGATGATGTCCATGTACGGTGCCCTTAAAAACACGGATTCCTTGAGGTCTGTCCAGCGGGATTTGAGACGCGACAAGGAGTATAGGGTAATGCAAAGAGCCGAAAACGCGGCCTTTTTGCAGGAATCCATTCTAAAGGAGGATTACCAATATTATATGGAGGATGATATGTACACCCATAACTTCAATAATTTGGGATGGTGGAACTACCAAATGGGAGAGATCGGGAAGTTTATAGCCAGTGCGAAACCTTTTGAGAGGCAAATGGGACATCGATTAAGAGGTTACGTGAACGCCTTGGCCGAAGACAGTATTACCCTTGTGCTGGCGGAGGAAGTGGTGGATGAGGACGCGCTCGCTTTTTTGTACATGTTGAAAACCATCTTGGATCCCGAGGATACCGAGTATTATTTTAAGATCATTTCGTTGAGCGCCAAAAATGATGATTTTGGTACTTCGCTGTTCTACTTGGAGGAACTATTGAAAAAAGGCTACAAGGATCGCGAAAAAATATACAGTTTGGAGGATACGGCGCTCCTGCGTATCACTCCAGAATTTAATGAATTGGTTTCCAAATACTTGGAAGATGCCAGGTACGACATTAAGATAGAGGACAATTAAGGTGCTTCTGACCTAATCCTTTGTTTGTGCGGGATAAGCTGTATTTTTGCACAAATACTTCAAGATGAAATATGCAGTCTTACTTTTGGCGATTGGCTTGGTGGCCTGTGGTAGAGGTAAAAAGTACCACGACGAGGAAGACACAGTTACCGCCACATCTGATTTGGTAGCAGAAATCTTGGAATACCAAAAACAGCAGAACGAAAATTTCAAAGACCCCGATTCTTCTCCCTTACCCGATAAATACCGAAAGGATTTTGAGAGTTTGGACTTCTTTGAGCCCGATACCTCTTACATTGTAAAGGCCAGGTTTGAAAGAACTCCTGATGCCGAACCTTTTTTGATGCCAACCACAACAGATAGGCAGACTCAGGAAGTGGTCTACGGCATTGCCCATTTTTCGTTGAACGGTAAAGCGCATCAACTGGAAGTGTACCAGAGTTTGGGCCTGCTGGGCGATGAGGAATTTGAGGATTACCTTTTTTTGCCTTTTATGGATGAGACCAACGGTGAGGAAACCTACGGTGGTGGCAGGTACATCGACCTTTCCATTCCCGATGGGGATACCCTAGTGATTGATTTTAACCGAGCGTACAATCCCTATTGTGTGTACAACAAAAAGTTCTCCTGCCCTCTAGTGCCAAGGCAAAATTATTTGAGAACTGAGGTGAGAGCAGGAGAGAAAAACTTTTTGATGGAATGATTATCTATTCGTCAGGAATACCTCAGAATAGCTGACCATTATAAAGAAATAAAGAAAGATAATTTGTAAAAATCGTTGGGAGCAAACCGCTCATCTTCATCGGCCAAGTTTCCTCCGAAAGAAAATCTCAACCCAGCGTTTCCTTTTTGAAACTGTACATAAGGCCCTAGCCAAACGTAGCCGTCTGCTCTGTCGAGTTCTCCACCACCATTGATTTGACCACCAGACAGGAACAGCTCTTCAAAATGACCTCCCACGGAGAAAAAATCCGTCACCTTGAGACCAAGGTTTGCCCAATAGTGTACATAGTTGTTTGTGGCCTCACCCGTCGCAGTCTTATCGCTCAAAGCTCCGTAATAACCAAAGTAAAATTGGCCTTCGAGCAGGTCGGTTCCTAAATTAACAGTAAGGTTAGGAACAATACCATCTCCAATGATACCTGGCTGTGCGGCGCCGCTGGACAAAAGGCTTCCCATAGTAAAACCTAATTGGGGATTAATGTCAAATGCCCCAATGGTCTTGTTGTATCCAACGCCAAACTCGGTCCACTGTCCCCATGCGGAGCCGGTACCTGCACCCCATTGAATGCCATAAAACGTAAGGGCATCTGTATCGCTCAAGCTATAGGAAAGAGCCATCATGGGATTAAAGCCAAAAAAGGCATCGTGATTTAGCGTTAGACTTGCGCTAAGTTTGTCGTCACTGCTAGGAGCATCTTGGGCTACACCTTTGGAAATAAAGGCAACACCAGCGAACAACATCGATAAAATAAACTGTTTCTTTTGCATGATTTCTAAGTTTAAAAGGATTAATAATGGTTTGTGCCGCCAAAGGGCACGTTTGTGATAACCCCTTCATTATAAATGAATAGGCAAAAGTTGATTTACTGTATGATTACGGGTGGAAGGTCTCCAGTTGTTCACAAATAGTATTGTCAGTTCTCGGAACAAACTATTTTTAGTATTTTGGAAGAAGATTGCCACTTTCATAATCATATAGTTGTAATGCCTGTAAAAGGGTTTTTAAACAAATTGATTGAGTTAAACACGAAAGAGGTTGTCTGACGGAGCGTTTGGCAGAACGCTCCGTTCCTCTTTATAGCAATAGTTAGTGTTGGTTCATTCGGAAATCGGCATAGGCATCCATCCCATGCTCGTGAATATCGAGTCCGTCGAGTTCTTCTTCTCTTGAAACCCGGAGTCCAGCTGTTTTTTTAATGGCAAACAGAATTATAAATGCAGTACTGGAACAAAAGGCAGCTGCAGCACCTATACCAGCTAACTGTACCAAAAATTGGTCAAAACCGGCTTTGCTCCCAAAAAGGCCAACGGCCAAAGTCCCCCAAATACCGCATATAAGGTGTACCGTAACAGCACCCACGGGATCATCAAGTTTCAAACGATCAATTAGGGCAACCCCAAAAACAATGATTACCCCCGCAATAAGACCAATGATGACTGCTTCGTTGGGTGACATTTGATCGGCGCCTGCGGTAATCCCCACAAGTCCTCCAAGTATGCCGTTCAAAAACATCGTCAAGTCATAGTTTTTATAAAGCAATGTGGACGTAATAAATGCGGATACGCCTCCAGCTGCCGCAGCAAGGGAAGTGGTGACCAATACCAAAGATGTTAAGGCTGGGTCGGCCGATAGTACGGAACCACCGTTAAAACCGAACCATCCGAGCCATAGGATAAGAACCCCTGCGGTCGCCAGCGGTAAATTGTGTCCAGGAATAGCATTTGTACTCCCATCTTCTCCGAACTTTCCGATACGACCGCCCAAAAGAAATATGGCGATCAAGGCACCCCAGCCTCCCACGGAATGGACGAGCGTAGAACCTGCGAAATCATAGAATCCTTCGGCCTCCCCATAAGAGAGCGAAGAAAGGAAACCACCTCCCCATTGCCAAGATCCAACGATAGGATACACCAAGCCTACATACAGCAGGGTGAACAGCATAAAACCGCCCAATTTCACCCTTTCCGCAACGGCACCGGAAACAATGGTGGCAGCAGTGGCAGCGAACATACCTTGAAAGAGAAAGTCGGTCCACCAAGTGTATCCACCATCGGCATATGCAGGGGTCATGCCATTCTCCGGAGCTCCAATACCAAAACCAGCAAACTTCAAAAATCCGGTATCCCCGTCTTCAAAGCCTGGATACATCAGGTTGAATCCACCAATATAATATAGGAGTAGTCCCACACAAATAATGAATACGTTTTTGAACAAAATATTTACGGTGTTTTTCTGTCTGGTGAGTCCTATTTCCAAAAAAGAGAATCCAAGGTGCATAAAGAATACTAGTCCTGCACAAATCATCATCCATACATTGTTTGCGGTAAATAATCCTGCTTCCATAAGCTTTTGCTATTTTTTTGATTGATAATTAGTTGATTCCAGCGCTTCCGCTTTCCTTGGTTCTGATCCTGTAGGCCTCGATAACATCGGAAACGAAGATTTTTCCATCACCCACATTACCGGTGCTGGCGGTATCCAATAAAGTGTTCACGGTTTTTTCCAGAAAGTCATCGCTGACCACGATAACCAAATACCTTCGTTGTATATCTGAGGTGCTGTAGGAGATACCTCGATACACATGTCCTTGTTTTTCGTTTCCAACCCCCGTTACATCCCAGTAACTAAAGAAGTTGACCTCAATTTGATGCAGGGCCTTTTTGACCTCGTCAAATTTAGATTTTCTAATTATTGCCTCGACTTTTTTCATGATTAAGAAATTAATTGTCGCGTCAAATATATGGGATAATAGAGGAGACTATGAAAAAGAAGAGGGTATTGCGCAGATTTTTATGGGTATAAAAAAAACACCCCTATAATTTTAGGGGTATTTAATTTTATAACTTATTTTCTTAGCTATTCGTTGATTTTTATTTAACACAAAACAATCAGAAATGAGTTTTTTGCATCAAACGGAAGAAATGAATTGATTTTGTTCAATTTTTAACAAATTTTTACTGTAAAAATGTAATCTGTAACTATTACAGTTGTTTGGATAGCCAAAGCCCCAGAACTACGGCCAATACACCTATAATGATGCTGGAAGCCATGTAAATGGCAAAAGGTAGTAGGTCGCCATTTTTTAAAAGGGAATGTTTTTCAAAAGCAAATGCGGAAAAAGTGGTGAAGCCTCCACAAAATCCCGTGGCTAAAAAAATAGTGTTGTTATAGGATAGCAAGTTGCCTTTGGCAGATAACCCCAAGAATAGTCCAATGAGGAAACAACCAACAACGTTTACCAAGAAGGTGCCCAGAAAAAAATTTTGGAATACGGGATTAAGGGATTTTGAGATGAGATAGCGCAATACGCTTCCAAATCCCCCGCCCAAAAAAACGAGTAAGGCCTGTTTCATGCCTTAAAAGTACAAACTAAACCGCTTCTTTGTACTCGGTCTCTAATGCCTCTCGGGGGAAAAGTTTGGTAGTAGAGGTCGTTGAAATCCGCTGAATTGGTTTTGTAAATCTTTCTTTTGCTCCGTTGACGCTGAAAATCAACAGAATGGCATTAATTGCAAGCAAAACGAACAGAATACTAAAAAAAACAGTCATTTAGGTTAGGTGCTAAATTAGTGTTAAACAAAAGTACGGTTTTTCCTATAAGAACGAAATGGAACGGTCACTATTGTTGCAAAACCGTTCATTTTTGTGGTTAAGTCAAATCTGTTGTTAATTTTTAAGAAAGAACTTAATAATGAAGAGGATAATTATAAAAGTTATGAAAGAAACAAGGATCCAAATGACGCCCTTGTAGTTCTTTTTGTGCAATTTTTTGTCCTTTCGGTAGGAAAGGGAGATGATTACAACAAAAGCGATGAAAAATAAGGCGGCAAAAATGAGCTGTCCCGTGCTGAACATATTTTATATTTTTATGCAAAGCTAAATCAAAATTAAGTAATGAAACGTAAAATTAAAGCAGTGGAGCTCTTTCACAATTCCTTTGGATTGGGAGTTTTGCAACAACCGAAAGCCAATTTAGGTCCCGAAAAGAATACATTGAGGTTTAATTTAATGGATGAAGAAAATAAGGAATACCTCGAGGCCGCGAACAGTGGCGACCTAGTGGAAGTAGCCGATGCTTTGGGCGATATGCTCTATATTTTGTGCGGAACCATTTTGGAGCATGGCATGCAATATAAAATAGAGGAGGTTTTTGAAGAGATACAGCGTAGTAATATGAGCAAATTGGGTGCCGATGGAAAACCGATATACCGGGAAGATGGAAAAGTGCTCAAAGGACCCAATTATTTTAAACCGGATATACAGACCATCATGGATAAGTAAAAAAGGCGCCATTTGGCGCCTTTTTTTATTCTTGTGAAACCACTTCTTGCCGCCATCCAAAGGGGTCGGATGCGCGGTTGTATTGAATGTCCGTGATTCTTTTCTTTAAGCGGGAAGCATAACTTTCCTCCAATTCGGGCAAATCGTAATCCTTGCCGCTATAGCCAAAGCCCGAGATGGGGGATATGACCGCTGCGGTTCCAGCTCCGAACATTTCCTTTAGGGAGCCGTTCTTGGCGGCTTCCACCAATTCGTGTACCGAAATTTTTCTCACCTCGGTTGGAATCCCTTCGTCCTCAGCAATGTCCAAAATACTTTTTCTAGTGATTCCATCCAGGATACGGTCACTGGTCGGTGCCGTCAGGAGGGTATCATTAATACGTACAAAAACGTTCATGGCACCTGCTTCCTCAATAAACTCATGGGTATTGTCATCTGTCCATATCACCTGTTGGTATCCTTTGTCGGCGGCCAATTTGGTTGGGTAGAACTGCCCTGCATAATTACCACCTGCCTTTGCATACCCAACGCCACCATTTGCGGCGCGCGAGTAGGTCTCTTCAATCAACACCTTGACCTTACCTGAAAAGTAGGAGCCCGAAGGTGCACAGGCGATTATGAATTTGTACTCATTGGCAGGGGAAGCGTGGAACCCATTTCCTGAGGCAAACACAAATGGTCTTATGTATAAGGAACTGCCTGGGTTTGTTGGAATCCAATCGCGCTCCAAATCGATAAGTGCGTTCAACCCTTCCATAAAGTAAGCTTCCGGAATTTCGGGAATGGCCAATCTTTTGGCGGATTTATTCAATCGAGCACAGTTTTGTTCCGGTCTAAAAAGCCATACCTTTCCATTCTCATCCTTGTAGGCTTTCATGCCTTCAAAAATGGACTGTCCGTAATGGAATATTTTTGCCGAAGGGTCTAAAGTGATGGGCTGGTAGGGAACAATCTTAGGGATTTCCCATTTTCCGTTTTTATAATCACAGACCAACATGTGGTCCGAATACACACTTCCAAAGGAAAGGTTGTCAAAATCCACCTGTTGGATCTTCGAAGACTTCGTTTTTTCTATCGCTATTTTATGGGCCACTGTTTCCATATCAGTTATATTTTCAGGCTAAAATTAGCTAATTATTGTTAGTTTTGGACTTTTCTCAAATCTAAATATGATACTTCATCTTAATTCATTTAAATCTTATCAAAAATGAGGGTTTTTAACATTTTCACTGTTGCACTTCTAGGTATTTGCTTGGTTTCCTGTAAGCAAGAGACCATGAAAGGAGATTATTTTGGCGAGGAATTTGCCATTTCCGACCAAGCATCAAAGACTGCCGCTCCGTATGATCAAATTGTGGGGAAAGATTCATTACAAACACAAGTGGTTGGGGAAATAAAAGAGGTTTGCCAAGCCAAAGGTTGCTGGATGAAAGTCCAATTGGAGTCGAACGAAGAAGTTTTTGTCCGTTTTAAGGATTACGGCTTTTTTGTGCCCAAGGATGCTGCCGGAAAAAGGGTGGTGATGAATGGAGCCGCCTTTTTTGAAGAAATGTCGGTAGAAGACCAAAGGCATTACGCCGAAGATGAAGGTGCATCGGAAGATGAGCTGGCCTTGATCACCTCACCAAAGAAAACGCTCAGGTTCGAGGCCGATGGTGTGCTGATCGAAAGTCAACCTTGAAACGAAAAATCATCACTACTGGAGATGGTTCCAAAACCATCCAAATAGAGGACTGGAACGAACAGTACCACTCCAAGCACGGCGCCATTCAGGAAGCGTACCACGTTTTTATCGAACATGGCCTCAGATTGTTCAACAGCACTGAGGTCAAGCTTTTGGAAATTGGTTTTGGTACTGGACTTAACGCATTGATTACGTTGTTGGAAGCCCCCAAGTTGGAGCTCGCCATTGATTATGTCGGGGTGGAGGCATACCCCGTGTCCATGGAAGAAATTGAGGCCTTGGATTATGTACATCAGTTGGGAGTTGATAAACTGCAGGAGCCTTTCCAACACATGCACTCTTCACCATGGGAAAAGCACATCTCCATTGCTGATCACTTCTCACTTTGTAAGCAAAAGAAGGATTTTAAGGATATCGATGCCCAAAACTTGTTCAACCTTATTTATTTTGATGCCTTTGGGGCAAGGGTGCAGCCCGAGTTATGGACAGAGGAACTTTTTTCCAAGATGTATGAAGCCGCCAAACCCGGAGGTGTTTTAGTGACCTACGCCGCCAAAGGCAGTGTGCGTAGGGCCATGCAAGCAGTCGGTTTTGTCGTGGAAAGATTACCTGGTCCGCCCGGAAAAAGGGAAATGTTGAGGGCTACCAAACCCGGCTAGTTGCCAACAATCTGTTAAGGAGAGTTCTTTGGGTGGTCATAAATTGTTTTAAAGTTTGAACAAATATGTTAAACCTAAATTAAGGTCTCATAAACAGTCGATTAAACCTATAACTTTGTGTCAAAGAATAGGATAGTATGAAGGTGTTGATAACAGGAGCGACGGGATTGGTCGGGCAGGCCATTGTAAAGGTGCTGCACCAAAAAGGCATTCCCGTAAATTATTTGACTACGAGCAAGGATAAAATTTCCATCGCGGAAGATTATACTGGTTTTTATTGGAATCCCGCTAAAGGGGAGATTGATTTGAAGTGTTTTGAGAATGTCCAGGCCATTATCAATTTGGCAGGGACCAGTATCGCCAAACGCTGGACTCCAGAGCACAAAAAAAAGGTGCTTTCCAGCAGAATCGATAGCTTGAGAACCCTTAAAAAGGGAGTGGAGCAGTCGGAGAGCCATGAGGTGGAATGTTTGGTATCTGCTTCGGCCATAGGAATTTATCCAGATTCCACCAGTGCCTATTACGATGAATCCACTACCGAGAGTGATAACGGTTTTTTAGGTGAAGTGGTGACCAAATGGGAGTCCGAAGCCGACACTTTTAAAGCATTGGATATTGACGTCGCCAAAATCAGGATAGGTTTGGTATTGTCCAAAGAAGGAGGGGCCCTGCCCAAAATGGCCATGCCCGTTAAAAACTTTGTAGGTGCACCTATTGGTAGTGGTGACCAATGGCAATCTTGGGTCCATATCGAGGATTTGGCCCAGTTGTTCGTGTTTGCCGTGGAAAACAATCTAACAGGAGTGTACAACGCAGTGGCGCCCAACCCAGTAACCAATGCCAAGTTGATCAAGGAGCTCGCCAAAGTTTTGGAACGACCCTTGTGGTTGCCCAATGTGCCTGCCTTTGTGCTCAAAATAGTTTTAGGAAAAATGGCAACCCTCTTATTGGCCAGTCAACGAGTAAGTGGCAAAAAAATAGAGGAGGAGGGCTTCGCATTTCAGCATGCCAACATCTGTCAGGCACTTGAGGCCATTTATGCCTCCCACGAAAATGGTGTTGCGGCATCCCTGGAGGTATAATATCCGTGATACATTCGTTACAATGAGTTTGTCATTATAGAAAGACCGCTTCGGCGGCTTTTTTTATGTTTTGCGGTGACATTTTGACATTTTTAGACAATTGGCAGTACTTTTGCCATTTCAAATCCGAATAAAACAATAGAATATGAGCAATAAAAGTAAGGTTGAGGAAATGGAAGATGAGCCTAAAAAAGGGCAAACCGAAGAGAGTACTGAGCTGAACGATGAGCATATAGAGGGCGATACTGCCGAAGAAAACGAGGAGGAAAAATCCGAAGAGGAGCAGTTGCGCGAGGATTTGGCCAAGGAAAAGGAAAAATTTCTAAGGCTTTTTGCCGAGTTTGAAAACTACAAACGCAGAACATCCAAGGAGCGAATGGACCTGTTCAAAACAGCAGGACAAGAGGTCATGGTAGCACTGCTTCCCATTATGGACGATTTTGACAGAGCATTGAAAGAGCTTTCCAAGTCGGAGGACAAAGAAATGTTCAAGGGTGTGGAGCTCATCAGTAATAAGTTCAAGGAAACCCTTAAAAACAAGGGCTTGGAGGAAGTAGAAGTAAGTGCTGGGGACGCTTTTGATGCCGAGGTGCACGATGCCATCACCCAAATCCCTGCACCTGATAAAAAAATGAAAGGGAAAATTATCGATGTGGTGGAAAAGGGCTTCAAGTTAGGAGACCGCATCATTAGACACCCAAAAGTAGTAGTAGGAAACTAGAGTTTTATGAAGGAGGATTATTACGACATATTAGGAGTTTCCAAAGGAGCTTCGGCCGCAGAAATCAAAAAGGCCTACCGAAAAAAGGCAATTGAATTCCACCCGGATAAAAATCCAGGAGATGCCAAGGCGGAGGAAATGTTCAAAAAATCTGCCGAGGCTTACGAAGTTTTGGGCAACCCTGACAAAAGGGCAAAATACGACCAGTTCGGTCATGCCGCATTCGATGGAAGCGGCGGATTTGGCGGTGGCGGCATGAACATGGACGACATCTTTAGCCAATTCGGCGACATCTTTGGCGGTGCCTTTGGAGGCGGTGGCGGATTCAGCGGATTTGGCGGCTTTGGCGGCGGACAGCGCAGGGCCAAGGGCAGCAACCTTCGCATCCGCGTTAAATTGACACTGGAAGAAGTGGCCAATGGCGTGGAGAAAAAGGTGAAGGTGCGTCGTAAAAGACAAGCGGATGGGGTTACCTACAAAACCTGTCCCACCTGTAATGGTACTGGACAAATCACGAAAATCACCAACACCATTTTGGGCCGAATGCAAACGGCTACCACCTGTACCACTTGTGGTGGGGCAGGCCAGTCCATTGATAATAGACCGGCAGGTGCCGATGCGCAAGGCCTTAAGGTAGAGGAAGAGACCGTATCCATAAAAATACCGGCCGGAGTGGAAGACGGGATGCAGCTCAAAGTTACCGGAAAAGGAAACGATGCACCAGGCAATGGCATCGCTGGTGACTTGCTTGTAGCCATTGAAACGGTGGAGCACGAAACCCTAAAACGTGAGGGAGATAACCTGCATTACGATTTGTACATCAGTATCCCCGAAGCCGTGTTGGGCAGTTCCAAGGAAATTGATGCCATTGGCGGCAAAGTACGGATCAAATTGGAGCCTGGACTTCAATCCGGAAAAATTTTGAGACTACGTGGAAAAGGTATCAATAGCCTTAATGGTTATGGTGCGGGGGATTTATTGGTCCACGTAAATGTGTGGACCCCAAAAACGGTGAACAAGGAACAGAAGGAGTTTTTTGAGCGCATGCAAGACGATGAAAACTTCGCTCCAAGGCCCGAAAAATCAGATAAATCCTTTTTTGAAAAGGTAAAAGATATGTTCTCTTAAAATTTAGAACTGTCTGTTTAAATAAAAAACGTATATTTGAAACTGATGTTGGGTGACCGATATCTAATTTTCTTTTTCATAGCAATTTTTTTCCCATCCTTGATTCTTTTAAGGGTGGGTTTTTGTTTTTAGGGAAAATGTAGGTATGCCGCAAATGCATATCTTTGAAAAAATTGTTTACATGGATCATATCCTTGTTGCCAAAAATGTGACCAAAACGTATGGTGACTACACAGCGTTGAGCAACATTTCGCTTCAAATTCCCAAGAATTGTATTTATGGACTTTTGGGTCCGAATGGAGCCGGCAAAACCTCATTTATCCGAATCATCAACCAAATCACTTACCAAGATGCTGGCGAACTTTGGCTCAATGGCGAGCCCTTGGCCCCGAAGCATATTGCGTCCATTGGCTATTTGCCCGAGGAGCGCGGGTTGTACAAGAGCATGAAGGTAGGCGAACAGGCACTCTACTTGGCACAATTGAAAGGATTGACCAAGGCAGAGGCCAAAGTGCGATTGGCCCATTGGTTCGACCGTCTGAATATTGGCGACTGGTGGGACAAGAAGATTCAGGAACTCTCCAAAGGGATGGCCCAAAAGATTCAGTTTATCGTCACTGTATTGCACGAGCCCAAATTGCTGATTTTTGATGAACCTTTTAGTGGTTTTGATCCCATCAATGCCAATATCATAAAGGATGAAATATTACGGTTGAAGGAAAATGGTACTTCCATTATTTTTTCTACCCATCGCATGGAATCCGTGGAGGAGCTTTGCGAGTACATCGCACTGATTCACAAATCCGAAAAAATTCTGGACGGCAAGCTATCCGATATCAAAAGAGCCTATAAAAACAACATTTTCAATGTAGGCGTGCATATAGAAAAGGATGCCGATGCCTTTCTAAAGTCTTTGGAAGAGAAATTCAATATTCTTTCTTCAGAAATCGACCCTATGGAGCATCAATTGAACTTCAAGGTACAATTGCCTTCGGACCATACCGGGGAGATTCTGGCAGCACTTTCAAAAGTGTCAAACATCAATAGGTTCGAGGAAACCATACCTTCGGCCAACGATATTTTTATTCAAACCGTAAATAGCAAGGACAATGGCAAGTAAGCTTGGGCTGATCATAAAACGAGAATATTTGGCCAAAGTGCGGAATCGTTCCTTTATCGTGATGACGATTTTGAGCCCGATTCTTATTGTGGGAATGATTGTGCTTATCGCTTTTTTGACCAAGATCAATGATGATGAAACACGCGTAATCACCATTTTGAACGAAAGCACTTTTTATCGAGATGCGTTTAAGCCATCCAAGAATATATCTTTCTTGCAATTCAATGACTTGACGGTAGAGCAGGCTAAGGACTCTACAAATGCCTTGGAGTATTATGGTTTGCTGCATATTCCTGAAGGGGCAACCGTGGAGGAAGTTGCCAGGTCGGCCTTTCTCTTTACCAAGGACAACCCTAATACTTCGGTCACCAAGGAATTGGAGAACGTATTTCAAAACCGTTTGCGACAGGAGCGTTTACAAAAATTGGGAGTAACACCCGAACAGTTTTCCAGCGTTGAAAAGCCATTTGAAATCAATCTTTCCACTTTTGATGGGGAGCGTAGCATTCGAGGGGTCAATGAAATTAAGGCCATTATTGGCGGCAGCTTTGGCTATGCCATTATGATGTTCATCATTATTTACGGCGGTTTTGTGATGCGGAGTGTGATCGAGGAAAAGACCAGCCGAATCATTGAAGTGATCATATCATCCGTAAAACCATTTCAGTTGATGCTGGGAAAAATTATCGGTAATTCCTTGGCCGGGGTGACCCAATTTTCCATTTGGATTGTTTCTGCATCAGCTTTGCTGTTTGTTGCCGTATTGATTTTTGGGATAGACTTAAGTGCCTTATCGGAGAACAGTGCCATGCCCCCCAACGCAATGGGAGGTATGTCCGAAGTGGGAGGCATGGACGGAAAAATGCTTTTGTACGCCAAGGAAATTTATGGCATCCCGTGGGGATTGCTCATTGTTTCGTTCTTTATCTACTTTGTACTTGGTTATTTGATCTATAGTTCCATTTATGCGGCCATTGGTGCGGCTGTGGACAATGAGACCGATACGCAGCAATTTATTTTCCCCATTATATTACCTTTAATGTTGGCTATTTATGTTGGATTCTTTTCCGTGTTCAGCAATCCGCATGGGCCCATTGCAGTAGGGTTTTCATTATTCCCGTTGACCTCGCCCATTGTAATGCTGATGCGTTTGCCCGGAGGTATAGGGGAAGGAGGCGTACCCTTATGGCAGTTTATAGTGTCCATTTCACTATTGATTGTGACTTTTTTAGGAATAGTGTCGTTAGCGGCAAAGATTTATAGAACGGGTATCTTGATGTACGGTAAGAAGCCTACATACAAGGAATTGTTTAAATGGTTGAGATATAAATAGGAGTATGCAAGACGGAACGGAAGACATAAAGGAAATAATCAAGGAAGATGTTTGGGGGTCCATTAAAAACTTTTTGGACCTTGGATTTCATATTGGCGAAGGGGAAAAGGCCATAGACCTTACCATTGGACTTCTATTGCTCTTAACAGTCACTATTGTGGTGGTAAAATTTCTCCTAAAATGGCTGCGGTACATCTTTACCCGTAAAATGCAGCAGGAGGATAAACAAAAGTTTACCAGCGTATTCAAGTTTATCAACTATGTCATCTATATCATTGCCGTACTCGTTACCTTAAGTGCGGCAGGTGTTGATATTACTTTGGTGATTACCGCCTCCGCGGCCCTTTTTGTTGGTTTGGGTCTCGCCCTGCAAGAACTCTTCAAGGATGTCTTGGGCGGAATTTTTATCATTATTGATAAATCCCTTCAAGTCGGCGATGTGGTCGAAGTGGATGGCAAAGTAGGTAAGGTGTTCGAGATAAAGCTCAGGACCACAAGGGCCATCACTCGGGATGATAAGGTGTTGATCCTGCCCAATCATAAGTTTATCAGCGATATTGTTTATAACTATACCCAAAATCACAGGACCACCAGGGAAAGAGTGAGTGTTGGGGTCGCGTATGGCAGTGACGTGGATTTAGTGACCAAAATTTTGGAAGAGGTGGCATCGACCCAAAAGCAAGTGCTCAAAAACCCAAAGCCTTTTGTACTTTTTGAGGACTTTGGAGATTCCGCACTGATTTTTTCCATATACTTCTTTACCAACGACACCTTTCGAGATCCTAGGATAAAAAGTGAAATGCGCTATAAAATAAATACCAAATTCAAGGAGAACAACGTTACTATACCGTTCCCGCAGCGCGACGTACATATTTTTCAGCCAAAACAATAGAAAGCGATAAAAACCTCAGCCCACCATAATACACTCTGGAAGTCATTGGCTTTCGTTGTAATGCTTTGCAGTTCTGTATTAAGTGCTCAGAGTACGGATATTTTTCGAGTGGAATACCTCAATATCCCGGAAAACGATAGCGGTGTAAAGACACAACGCTATAAAGCATTGCTCAATTTTCCCATTCAATTGAACGATAACAAGGATTATCTCGTAACTGGCGCCGAATACAACCGTTTTGATATGGGATATTCCGCCGACTTGCCGTTTGATAAAAAGGAGATGATCAGGTTCCATGTGATCGACTTTAACTTGGGAATGGTCAAAAAATGGAACGAGAATTGGAATGTAGTGGCCATTTTAACCCCAAGGATAGCCTCCAATTTATTGGATGGAGTATCTCAGGACGATTTTTTTATGAACGCCTCCGCCGCTTTTTGGAAGGAAAAACCAAAGGCCGATAAGCCTTTCAGGATAGTTTTGGGGCTTACGTATAACAGTACAACGGGTATTCCTGTGCCGTTACCACTGATTCATTATTATAGAAAGTTCCATCCAGATTGGTCTTTTGTTATGGGCGTTCCAAAATCCAATCTAAAATATCATTTCAACGAAAAGCACAGTTTGGAGTTGGCACTGTTCTTGGATGGTTACTTTTTGAACCTTCAAAACGATATTATTTTGGATAACGGATTGGCAGCTTCCCGAATTTCCTTCAATACCTTGGTGGGCAGTTTGGGGTATCAATATAACCTGTCCAAGAGCATGTCCTTTTTTGCGATTGCCGGAAGCAGTGTCTACCAAGAAGGCAAATTGAGGGACAAAGATCGCGGCGAGGTGTTTTTATTCAATAACGATTGGAATTTTTATATTAGAACAGGCTTCAAAATCGGAATATTTTAAATAGCAGCATATGTCAAAAATACTGGTAATAGAGGACGAATCGGCAATTAGAAGGGTATTGGTCAAAATATTGGCCGAAGAAAACGATAGCTACCATGTGGTAGAGGCAGAGGATGGCCTGGCCGGTATGGAAGTTATCAAAAAGGAAGATTTTGACCTTGTGCTGTGCGATATCAAAATGCCAAAGATGGACGGTGTGGAAGTGCTAGAGGCCGCCAAAAAGATAAAACCCGAGATTCCTTTTATCATGATTTCTGGTCACGGTGATTTGGATACAGCGGTAAATACCATGAGGTTGGGGGCGTATGACTATATTTCCAAGCCACCGGATTTGAACCGATTGCTTACCACCGTTCGCAATGCACTCGAACGAAAAGAACTTGCCGTGGAGAACAAGGTGCTTAAGAAAAAAGTCTCCAAAAATTACGAAATGATCGGCGAGAGCAAGGAAATCGAAGCCATTAAAGAAATGATAGAAAAAGTGGCTCCAACGGATGCCCGTGTGTTGATTACGGGTTCCAACGGTACCGGAAAGGAACTGGTGGCCCATTGGGTGCACCAAAAAAGCCCACGTTCCTCTTCCCCGTTTGTTGAGGTCAATTGTGCCGCCATCCCATCCGAGTTGATTGAAAGTGAATTGTTTGGCCATGTAAAGGGTGCGTTTACATCGGCGGTAAAAGATAGAGCCGGAAAGTTTGAAGCAGCCAACAAGGGTACTATATTCCTTGACGAGATTGGAGATATGAGTCTTTCTGCGCAGGCCAAGGTGCTTCGGGCATTGCAGGAGAACAAGATCAGCAGGGTCGGTTCCGATAAGGACATCAAAGTGGATGTTCGCGTACTTGCAGCCACAAATAAAGATTTAAAGAAAGAAATTGAGGACGGAAAATTCCGCGAGGACCTCTATCACCGTTTAGCGGTTATTTTGATCAAGGTTCCCTCATTGAACGATAGGAGGGACGATATTCCGTTATTGATAGAACATTTTTCCAAAAAGATCGCTTCCGAACAGGGAACGGCCCAAAAGAGCTTTTCGAAAAAGGCCATTGATCTCCTCAAAAGTTATGACTGGACAGGTAACGTTCGGGAATTGCGAAACGTGGTCGAGCGCTTGATCATTCTAGGTGGTAAGGAAGTATCCGAGGAAGATGTAAAACTCTTCGCCAGTAAGTAATCAGTTGCAATCGCCCAATTGTTCCAGGGCCTCTTGTGCCAAGGTCTTCACTCTTTGGTGGTATTCCTTTTTATGCTGTGATAGCTCGGTGTTCAATAAAATCAGTCGGGATTCTTCATAAATATTGGCGATAAATCGGTGCGCATCTGCGCAATCCACTTCGGTCACCACTTTCTCCAAGGAGGATTCAAATCCCAGCAAACATTGATGCACCTGTTTTTTTACGGCAGAACCCTGGGTTAAGAACATCCCATCTTGAAAATCAATTGCACTTTTAGTGTTCAGCACTAAAACGTTGCTGCCATATTCGCTAGAGGTCTCCTGTGCAAAGGCATTAAGCACGTTGCCACCGATAGTGGCGGTTTCCAAAGCCTTGTGCAAAGCGGATTTAGATTTTTTCAAGTCACTGGATTTGGTTGCCGACTTTAAGTGGGTCAGGGTGTTTTCCAAACTCTCCAAAGCGCCTTCGCAGCCACAATCCAAAAAGTTTTCCCTCGTCTTTTCAATACCGTTGAGTGCTTTGTATGCATGATACCTTGCCATTTGCAAGGCATCTGCCATAATCGCATCTTGAATTTTACTTTTGATGTATTCCAAGTTGGAACTAGCATATTGGCAGGCATTGGCCGGCTTGGAAAAGGATGTCATAATAAAGAGGCCCATGGCGAGCCCCACAATTAGGATACTCTTTGAGGTTTTCATAACGCTATACAGATTTGGGACGTGGCGTCATTGATTTTCATAAAGTTACATTTTCATCCGTTGGGCGGACAAATAGATCGATTAAATCCCGATCTTGAGGTATAAGTGGTCAAACCATCGATGAACTGCACTTTTGCAAAGGGCTTGAAGGAATAATCAAAAAGAAGTATATTCAGTCCTATGAAAGAAATCGACACAGAAAAGTATCGGGTCAAAGGAGATGTCCGTTTGTCCGAAATAGCTACCTATCAGGATTTTGGTGCCTCCAAGGATGAGCTCAAAGACCAATTAAAGGATATTAGAAAGGACCTCGGCGATTTTCAGGATACGCTTTACGCCCATGGAAAATATGGGGTTTTGGTCTGCCTGCAGGGAATGGATACGGCAGGGAAGGACAGTTTGATTCGGGAAGTATTCAAGGATTTCAATGTGAGGGGAGTGGTGGTACACAGCTTCAAAGTGCCATCCACCAAAGAAAAGAAACACGATTACCTTTGGCGACACTACATCGCCTTACCAGAAAGAGGCAAGTTCTCCGTGTTCAACCGGACCCATTATGAAAATGTGCTGGTGACCAAGGTCCACCCAGAATATATTTTGGCCGAAAACATTCCAAAAATTGATTCGGTGGATGATATAGACGAAGCTTTTTGGGAAAGGCGCTATGAGCAGATCAATGCCTTCGAAAAGCACATTTCGGAGAACGGGACCATTATATTCAAGTTTTTTCTACATCTTTCCAAAGAAGAGCAACGCCATCGGTTGTTGCGACGCATCCGTTTAAAGCAGAAAAACTGGAAGTTTTCACCCGGGGATTTGGAAGAACGCAAACTCTGGGACAACTATGTCGCTTGCTATGAGGAAGCATTGGGTAAGACTTCCAAGGAACACGCTCCTTGGTTTGTGATTCCAGCTGATAACAAAAAGGCGGCGAGAGTGATTGTGGCAACCATCCTTATGGAAGCGTTAAAAAAGTACAAAGATATCGAGGAACCTGAGTTGGACGATGAAATAAAGGCTAATTTAGAAATCTTTAAACAGGAATTGGAAAAAGAAACCACATGAGAACCGTACTACTTTTGGCCATGTTGATGGTCAGCACCTTCTTTTTTGCCCAGACCGAGGACGAAAAACAGATTAAGGCGATTTACGATGAGGCATTGACCAATGGCAAGGCCTATGATTGGCTGAATTACCTCTCCAACCAGATTGGTGGGCGACTTTCGGGCTCCGTACAGGCTCAACAGGCGGTAGACTATACCAAGGCCCAATTGGACTCGTTGGGACTGGATAAGGTGTGGCTGCAACCCGTAATGGTGCCCAAATGGGTAAGGGGCATTCCTGAATTTGCCTACTTTGAAACCAAACCGGGACTAACGACCAATGTGCCGATTTGTGCGCTGGGAGGTTCCGTAGCCACCCCAGATGGCGGCCTTAAGGCCAATGTGGTGGAAGTAATGGGAATTGAGGACTTGGAAAAATTGGGACGCGACCAAATTGAAGGGAAGATTGTCTTTTATAACCGGCCTATGGACCCAACGCTCATAAATACTTTTGCCTCCTATTCCGGATGTGTGGACCAGCGATATTCCGGTGCAGCAGAAGCAGCCAAGTACGGTGCGGTCGGTGTCATAGTCCGTTCCATGAACCTTCGGTTGGACGATTATCCGCATACCGGTTCTATGGGATACGGAGATATGCCAGTCAATCAACGAATACCGGCGGCAGCCATTAGCACCAACGGAGCGGAGTTGCTGAGTACTACCTTAAAATTAAATCCTAACGCCAAGTTTTATTTCAAACAAAACTGTAAGCAACTGGAAGATGTGCAATCCTACAATGTAATCGGGCAGATTACGGGAAGTACCTACCCTGATGAAATTATGGTAGTCGGCGGACATTTGGATTCCTGGGATTTGGGTGATGGTTCCCATGATGATGGTGCAGGATGCGCTCAGAGCATGGATGTGCTTCGACTTTTAAAAGAGACTGGATACCGTCCGAAGCGAACCTTGCGTGTAGTTCTTTTTATGAACGAGGAAAACGGACTTCGAGGCGGAAACAAATATGCCGAGGTGGCACGTAGCAAAAATGAAAGGCACATTTTCGCCTTGGAAAGCGATTCTGGCGGATTCACGCCCAGAGGTTTTTCCATTGATGCCAATCCCGAAAATATCCAACAGATTCAAGGTTGGAAAGAATTGTTTGAACCCTATCTGATACATTTATTTTACGAAGGTGGAAGTGGGGCGGATATTGGACCTTTAAAGGATGAAGGAATCGTTTTGGCAGGCTTGCGTCCCGATTCCCAACGGTACTTTGACCACCATCATGCCGAAAACGACACTTTTGAGCACGTGAACAAGCGCGAATTGGAGTTGGGAGCGGCCACCATGGCCAGTTTGGTTTATTTGATAGATAAGTATGGAACCATACCAATCAAAAAGATAAAAGGATAAACAGGATAGATGTAACGAAAATTCATCAGTTCGAATTCGTTTTCGCAACAAAATGTGGAAAACGAGCATCGAGAATGGTTGTTTTTTGAGGTCTTACGCCTTGTTGGCCTTTCTCATACGCTTGGGCCCGTACCACAACCAAAACCCGGTGATGGTAAAAATCAATAGGGAAATTCCCATTACAGAGGTGTAAATCAGTTTGAAATATCCCTCCGAACCTAGATAGTCATCTACCAACGACCCGTCATGAATGTTTTCCAAAAAATCGGACCTTCGTTTGCCGATGGAAAGCACATTTCCTGTGGCGCCATCCAATTGTATCTCATAAAAAGAGTCCACAAACACAAATTTTACAGACCCCTTTTCTTTCCGCATATCAATACGATCTATTTCCAAAGAAAGTTCTGTTGATACTTCACTATGTAAGGTCGAGCAGGCAATGGTGTGCAAACTGTCCACAGGTAGCCATTGTTTTAGGTCGGCCGTAGTTCCCTTTTGTGTTTCGGGAAGGATATAGCCGCTGGAATTCTTCTTCCAGCCCAACAATAGTCCTGAAATGGATATGAAAAAGAAAAAAATAAAGAGTAAAGCCCCTGTGGTTCGGTGTACTTTTCGAAATATGCGTAATACTTTGGCCTGCTTCTTCCGTTTGCCCATTCTTGCCCATTAAAAACCCTAAATATCCATAAATTTTGTGGAACGCAAACAGGAGGGTTCCAGCAATTTTGGCAGATGCTCCGCATTTAACAAAAATTTTGGAAAACTGGCGTTTGGATGCTCTTTAAAGGGAAATTACAATTAACTGCCGGCGAAGGGAGTTCCGAATACTCCAACAGCCAATTCTGCCCAGACCAAAAGGAATATGGCCACAAAAACGGTGATGGCAATTACTCTTTTAGATAGGGTTTTGACTTTTCTCAGAGCAAAGTCAATTGAAAAACCCAAGGCCAATAACAATCCGCCAGCCACCACAAAATCGAACAACGACCATTGTACATCGGGTGAGAACTGCATAGCAATCAAGGGTATGGCTAGCAGAACTAGAATTGAAGAAAGAATGATGGTTTGTCTTGTACTTATGGTCATGGCGTCTTTATTTATAAAGCTAAAGTAAGATATAACTTGCTGTGGTGAAAATAAATAAGGAAAAATTAACTTTGGATGTAGTAGCGCAATTAGGGGCTTTACTCTTTATTAATTTCCTTTTTGATCTAGTGATTGTCTAAGAAATAGCCTATGTATTCAGGCAATTTGGTGCCCAAATAGTACGGTAAATTCATTAGCTTGTAAGGTTTACGGAGATTGGGTGTTTCGTGTTCTTCAATGTTAAATTCTCCAGCGTACAACCGGATGGCATAGCCGTGGTTTGTGCGCTCGACAAATTCATGTAGGGATTTTAATTTCCCAGAAGGACCGGATTTGATTTCGATGGGAACTACCTTGTTCTTGTATGAATAAACCAAATCAACTTCTGATGATGCCTGTGATTTCTCCCGTACCCAAAAATGTGGTTTTTTGGTGTCAAAAATATTCAGCGAAATAATTTCCTGAGCAACCATATGTGGTACAATGGCTCCCTTGTACGCATAGCTTAAATCATTCAAAGCGAGTAATTCTCCCTGAATCTTTAGACCGTGATTTACAAGTCCAGTATCCAAAAACTGTAATTTAGGGGATTTCTTGATATCGGGTTTGACAGGAGTTAGCAAATCTGTTGTTGGATATATCAATTGTATGATTTTGGCATCATCTAAATTTCGAAAGGCTTCCCCAACTTCTCGTGAGCGATAATTGGAATTTCCAAAATTCTGAAATTTAATGCGCTGGTCAACATACAAATGGGCGACGTTTACGATGTGCCTAATTACATTACGCTCCGTATTGTTGGAAGTGTACTTTTCAACATCATTTTTGTAGGCTGCCCAAATACTCTCGTAAACTTTTGGAAGATCAGCCACACTTTTTGTCTCCTTATACGTTTTAACGATTTCGGGCATTCCACCTATTATGGTGTACGTATGGAATAATCCCAATAAAGTGTTATGGGCATAATTGTTTATGGGTAAGTTATGGAGTTGTTCCAAAGCATTTTCATGCCCTAAGGCCATAAGAAATTCCGAAAAATTTAATGGGTGCAGGTATATAAATTCTACTCTGCCAACAGGGAAACTGTCTACCTTCTCTAGCGCAAATTCCAATAAAGAACCAGCAGCTATTACATGTAATTCCGGTATTTCCTCAAAAAAATAGCGTAAAAGTTGGATAGCTTTGGGTGATTCCTGAATTTCATCAATGAAAAGTAGTGTGTTGGCCGTCTCTTTTGTGGATATATTAAATTTAAGGAAAAGTGCTTGCGTAATTGTTTTTACATCCTCGTAATCTTGAAAAAACCGGAGCTCACTCGGTTTTTCTAGATTCAAAAGAATTGATTTTTTGTAGGTTTCCGAAAATTCTTTGATCAACGTAGTTTTGCCAACTTGTCTGGCACCCCGTAAAATAAGTGGTTTACGGTTCTTCGATTCCTTCCAGTTGGTAAGGTGTTTTTCTATATGTCGTTTAAAGTTCATTACGCCTAAAGTACTTGTAATCTAATGACAAAATATAAATTTGTAACAAAGCATAAGGTAAAAATATGTTTTTTTGTAACAAAACAAACCATTAAAAGTATTTTCTATGTATAGAAAACAAGGTTGATGGCGTATGACATTCCTAGTTCAACAACCCAAGCAGTAGTTGGGTTGACTTTCTGGACGTTTGAATTGGTACAAAACACTAGAAAGGCTATTGAGTACTACCGATACCCATCATTCAAACCAACACCTTCAATGATCATAGGTATTATTTTCTCCAACCTTCGCAATTTGGTTTTTTCCTGTTTGGCTTCGGAAATATGTTCGCTAAACTCTTTCTGTTTGTAAGGGGATAGCCCTTTGAAAGCTTGGTGCAGTGCAGGGTCTTTTTTGAATTCAGAAAGCAGTAATTCTGGAATGACCACCTCTTTCGTTTTCTCCGCCTTTACTTCCATTCCTTTTTTCTGGTTATCCAATGCTTCCTTCATGTAAGACAGGACGATTTGTTCATCCCCCGCTTCCAAACTTTGAAACTTCCAGTGTCGCATGCCCTTTGTTTTGCCTTTTTGTGCATTTTCCAAGACATTTTTTGGGTCCTTTAAAAACACACCGTTAAAAAACCAAACCCCAAAGTGGTTCTTGAACTTACAGATACCAAAAACGTTTTTCCCGTTGAGCGTATACACGGGAATACTCCATTTAAAATCTTCCTTGGCTTCCGTTTTCAACGCTATTTTTCTTAGCATGCCGATACCTTTCTTAAACGGATGCTCTTTTTCGTAGTACGTTTCCAGTTTTTCCAATTTGTCCATAACTACTTGATTTGAATGGCAGTAAGTTCGCAAATTTTCACAATGACCATCACCGCTTTTTGCATACTTTCCAAAGGAACATACTCGTACTTGCCATGGAAATTATGTCCGCCGGCAAAAATATTGGGACAGGGCAACCCCATAAAACTCAGTTGCGAACCATCGGTACCCCCTCGAATAGGCTTGATGATGGGTTCAATTTGAAGCGACTTCATGGCTTCCTCGGCTATCTCTACAATATGGAAAACAGGTTCAACCTTTTCACGCATGTTCTTGTACTGGTCCTCGATGGTAAGGTCGATGCATTCCCCATACTTTTTATTGAGCTTTGCTTTGATGTCGTTCAATAGATCTTTTCTCGCCTGAAAATGAACGGCGTCATGGTCACGAATGATGAGGTCTATCTCCGCCTTTTCAATTTCCCCTTTGATTTTGTGCACGTGGAAAAAGCCTTCCCTGCCGGTGGTATGTTCGGGAACTTCACTAGGGGGCAGGTGGGTCAAAAAATCGTTCGCTATACCGATGGCGTTCACCATTTTGTTCTTGGCATAGCCCGGGTGGACACTTTTACCGGTAATGGTGATTTTGGCCTTTGCGGCATTAAAGTTTTCATATTCCAGTTCGCCCACTTGGCTGCCGTCCATGGTGTAGGCCCATTCGGCGCCAAACTTTTCCACATCGAACTTATGGGCGCCGCGTCCAATTTCCTCATCTGGCGTAAAGGCAATTCTAATTTTACCGTGTTTTATTTCTGGATGCTGAATCAAGTATTCCATAGCCGTGATAATTTCGGCAATACCTGCTTTGTCATCGGCTCCCAACAAGGTGGTACCATCTGTAGTGATCAAAGTTTGACCTTCGTAGACTTTAAGGTCCTCAAAATAATTGGGAGAAAGCACAATATTGTTCAAACGGTTTAGGATGATGTCCTTTCCGTCATAATTTTCGATAATCTGTGGCTTTACATTTCTACCCGAGAAATCAGGAGAGGTATCAAAATGCGAAATAAACCCAATGGTGGGAACTTTTTTATCGATATTGCTGGGCAATGTCGCCATGATGTAGGCATTCTCGTCAATCGAAACCTCCTGCATGCCGATTTGGTGTAGTTCCATCACCAATTTTTTGGCCAAGTCCCACTGCTTTTCTGTGCTGGGGGTGGTTTGGGAATACGGGTCGCTTTGCGTATCCGTAGTGACATATTCCAAAAAACGGGGCAATAATTTTTCCATGGTCTGAGTTGCTTTTCATCAAAAATACAGCTTATTCAAACGCTATTTTACCAATTAAAGCCATTAATAAGTATCTTTCCTCAACCTAAATGCATACTGAAGTTGAAAGCGACTATTTTTTTCCTTTATCTAATGTGCGGGTTTTGCGGTATGGCCCAAATGGACTGTATTTTGGGCGTGGGCGGCCGTGACAACGAAGCCATTATCAAAGTGTTTGAACTTACCGAGGAGCAACAGGAAAACCTGAAAAACTGGAGTGCCGAGGTGAGGGTAAGGAACGATGTTTTTAAGGAAAAGGCCAAATATCTGATGAAGCAGAACGAGGAAAGCTCCCCCGAGGTGCTTATCGAAGTGTCCAAAAAATATCAATCTTACATTGATAGCATGGCAAATAATGTCCGTTTGATTGACAAGCGTTTGCTGGGTACCTTCAGCCAGGCACAATATGATAGGTACTTGAAGTTATGCAGTCAATTGACCTTGCGCCCCATCTACATTAATAGGTCTGTTGACGAAAATTGACCGAAATGGCAAGAACTGTTTGAAGAGTTTTTATTTTTGTGCAAAATCCAATTGGAATGTACAAATACCTGATTCGCCCGGTACTTTTTTTGTTTGACCCCGAGGCCGTGCACCACTTTTCTTTTAGGGCCATCAAATTCTTTTCCATATTGGGATTGGGCGGGTTGTTCAGAAAAATATTTGTCGTAAACGACCGCAGATTGGAGCGTGAGGTATTTGGAGTAAAATTCAAAAATCCGGTGGGTCTTGCCGCCGGTTTTGATAAGGATGCCAAATTGTACAACGAATTTTCCGATTTTGGCTTTGGCTTCGTGGAAATAGGAACGGTGACGCCCAAGCCGCAACCCGGAAATCCCAAAAAACGGTTGTTCCGTTTGCGGGATGACCAAGCGATTATCAACCGCATGGGGTTTAACAATAAAGGTGTTTTTGATGCCGTGGAACAGCTTAAGAAAAAGCATCGGGTCATCGTGGGCGGAAATATTGGTAAGAACAAGGTTACCCCGAATGACGAAGCCTTAAAGGATTATTTGATTTGTTTTGAGGCACTGTTTGAGCATGTGGATTATTTTGTGGTGAATGTGAGCTCTCCCAATACGCCCGGACTTAGGGAGTTACAGGACAAAGAACCCTTGACAAAGCTGCTCAAAAAACTGAAAAATCAGAATAAGAAATTGGCGAAGAGCCATCAAAAGAAGGAAAAGCCAATTTTATTGAAAATAGCGCCGGATTTAACGGATGACCAGTTGTTGGACATCATCGAAATTGTGGCAGATACGAAAATTGATGGGGTCATCGCCACCAACACCACCATTGCACGCCAAAATCTAAAATCCCACCTTACCTTAACGGAAGAAATGGGTGGGCTCAGCGGAAAACCACTGACCAATCGAAGTACCGAGGTAATTCGGTTTTTATCGGAAAACAGCAGAAAGGCATTTCCCATCATAGGGGTTGGGGGCATCCATGCTCCCGAAGATGCACTGGAAAAATTGGAAGCAGGGGCCGATTTGGTTCAGCTCTATACCGGGTTCATTTATGAAGGTCCGGCACTCATTAAAAAAATCAACAAGGCCATTTTGGAAAATATGGCGTAGGAACCATGGAAAGCCTAGCGATATTTTTGGAAACCATCCATTATCCCATATTGATAGGTTTCTTCCTGTCCGCTCTTGCCTTGGCCCTTTCCCCCGGTCCCGATAATATTTTTGTGCTCACCCAAAGTATGGGTCATGGAACAAAATCGGGCTTGGCCGTTGTCTTTGGTCTCGTTTCTGGCTGTTTGGTGCATACGACCTTATTGGCCTTTGGGGTTTCGGAGATTATCAAACGGAGCGACGCTCTCTTTTTTATCATCAAATTGTTCGGAGCGCTGTACTTATTGTTTTTGGCGATGAAGGTCTACAAAAGTGATGCGTCCATTTCATTGGAGGATGGAAAAAGTGCCCAAAAATCGGGGAAGAAGCTGTTTTGGACCGGTTTTACCATGAATGTGCTCAACCCCAAGGTGACCATATTCTTTCTTGCGTTTTTCCCGGGTTTTCTATTCAGTGAAACTGTGAATACCGTGGTTCAATTCTATGTGTTAGGGTTGATTTTTATGCTTTCGGCCACCCTAGTTTTTGGCACGATTGCTTTCTTGGCGGGCTCCATTTCCAATTATCTGAAGCACCATAAGAAAGCGGGACTTTACTTAAAATGGATGCAGATTATTGTTTTTGTAGGGATTGCCATTTATCTATTTGTATCGGATAAATAAGTGCTATTTTTACGGAAGCTTATGCCAAAGGTAAAACTCATAGAATGTCCTCGGGACGCCATGCAGGGAATCAAGACCCATATTCCTGCGAAGGAAAAAGCAAAGTACATCCAATCGTTGCTGGGCTGCGGCTTTGATACTATCGATTTTGGAAGCTTTGTATCACCCAAGGCCATTCCACAAATGCAGGATACCTCAGAAGTGTTGGGACTATTGGACCTTTCCCGCACCCAAAGCAAATTGTTGGCCATCGTTGCCAACGTTCGTGGGGCGCAAGATGCCTGCGAGCACGAAGCCATCGATTATTTGGGCTTTCCTTTTTCCATTTCCGAAAACTTTCAAATGCGGAATACGCATAAAACCATTGACCAATCCGTGGAAACCTTGAAGGGTATTCTGGAATTGGCGGATAGGCATGGCAAGGAAGTAGTCACTTACATCTCCATGGGGTTTGGAAATCCCTACGGAGATCCTTGGAACGTGGAGATAGTAGGGGAGTGGACCGAAAAGCTTGCCGCTATGGGAACACGTATCCTTTCCCTATCCGATACCATAGGCAGTTCCACCCCGGAAGTAATCGATTATCTGTTTTCCAATTTGATTCCCAAATATCCGGATATTGAATTTGGGGCCCATTTGCACACTACCCCCACAAAATGGCATGAGAAAGTGGATGCAGCCTACAAAGCAGGCTGTCGTCGTTTTGATGGCGCCGTTCAAGGCTTTGGTGGTTGTCCCATGGCCAAGGATGAGCTTACTGGGAATATGCCGACGGAAAAGATGTTGTCCTATTTTACCGAGCAAAAAGCGGATACAGGGGTCAATTGGATGGTGTTCGAGGCAGCCTTCAACAAGGCAACTGAGCTCTTTTCGGTATACCATTAAAAAAAGGCACCCCTAAGAGTGCCTTTATCTACTATTTTTAATGAACAACTATTAATATCGAAGTTCGATACCTGCGTAAATCCCAAAGGGATGTCCGGGTCGTAGCCCTGCGGGAACTCTGGCCACCGCATAGGTTTCATCCAACAAGTTGATGGCATTCGCAGTGAGGGCCAAATGCTTATTGAATCGGTATCGTCCACCAAGGTCCACAATAAAGTTGGAGGCCACCTTTTCATCGGCCGGAATAGGGCCACTGCCTGCCAAAGTTCTAAACGCACCATTGTACCTTCCGCTGAGGTTGATTTCAAAATTTTGATGCTCAAGGGATAGGGCTGCATTGAACTGATGTTTTGCAATATAAGGAAGCTCATCACCGGAATTCACTTCGCCCCAAATATCATTTTCACTACCAAAACTGTTTAAAAACTCCGTATCGGTCAAGGTGTAGCCAAAGGTAAAGGGAAGTTGTAGATTAGGGTTGTTCTCCAAGAAGTTGTAGTTGAGCAATACTTCAATACCTTGAACTTTTACTTCTCCAGCGTTGAATTGGTCCAAAGAACCCGTTCCCCCGGTAGCAGCAAGGTCGCTACCCAAAAGATTGCTATAATCATTGTAAAAACCGACCAGTTCCCCAGAGATTCCAGCAAAAGAAAAGCGGCTTCCCAATTCGTAATTGATACTTTCTTCGGGATTTTCTCCTGGTTGATTGCTAGGTGGGGAGAACCCTTTGTGAACTCCACCAAATACGGATAGTTTATCAAAATTATAATTGAACCCAATACCTGGGATAAAGACATCGACCTTGTTTTGTCGCTCAGAAATATCCGTGCCTTCACGGGAGATATCATCCGTGCCATAGTCCAATCGCTCCAAAGAGATATTCTCGTAACGAAGCCCGGGGGTCAGGGTCAAATCGTTGATCTTCACTTTGTACATCGCATATGAGGCAAAGGCCCTTGCGCTACTGATGCGGTTGGCATTGGTTCCGGGAATACCAGCATTGACCAATTGCATATTGCCGTTCACCATAGCATAATCGTCTATCCATTGAAAGCGGTCCTCTTCGTCATAATGGTAGCGCAATCCAATTTCCAAATCATGGTACGTGTTCTCACCGTTCCAGTGGTAGTCCAATTTAGTTTGAACTCCAGTGGATAGATAATCGCGATTATTATTTCTGGCATTTAGGAAATCGTCTCCATCACTATCAATAGCACCTGTAACCAAGTCAATATAACTGTTAAAAGTGGTCGGGTCGTTAAATATGTTTCCAATTCCTTGACGCTCCCCGTCAACGGTTACGAAGTCAACCTTGTACCAATTGCGGCTAAAATCGTTGTAATACCCAATGGTAGTGATTCGGAATTGGTCACTAAACTTTAGGGCATGGGTTCCCATCACCTGAAAATGTTCCGTATTCATTTGGTCGTTTTGGGAGCCTGCATAACGGCGGAAAGGATCTGCATCAAAATCTTCCTGGGTCAAACCAAGATAGGTTTCATTGGAAGTTTCATCCGAATACTGGAATTTCACTTCAAACTCTTGCCCCAAAGGAGCCTCGGGATTGGTATTGATTTTGAATTTGGCCACGAGGTCATTTTTATCAAAACCGGTATTATCCCCATTTTCAAGATTTTTGAATCCGTTGGAATTGTAGTTGAGGTATTCCACGGCATAACCAAAATTTTTCTGGGTATCCCCCAGTTGCGCATGGATACGGCCACTTTGGAAACTTCCGTAGCTACTGTTTAAAAATATGCCAAAATCATCCGGAACTTCAGTGGAAATCATATTGATGGCTCCGCCAGTAGTGTATGGACCGTATTGTACTTGACTGCTTCCTTTCAGAATTTCCACGGCCTGCATACGGGCTATGGTAGGGAAATAATAGGCCGATGGAGCACTGTAGGGGGCCGGGGCGATAAGAACGCCATCTTCCATCAATGTGATTTTTGAGCTTCTTTCAGGAGAGGTTCCCCGCAAACTGATGTTGGGCCTTAGTCCAAATCCATCCTCTTCATAAATATTGACCCCGGGCACAGAACGCAGGGTGCGGTTGATATCGGTATAATTAAACTTTTTGATTTCCTCTGGAGAAAGGTAGTACGATGAGCCAGTCCTGTTTTTGGCGACAAACTTGCTTCCGAAAATAACCTTGGCGGAAAGGACTACTTCGCTCAATTGAATGGTTGATGAATCGGTTGAAATCGGGTTTTGCTGTCCAAAAAAAGTTAGACAACTCAATAGTGCAATGGTAAGGGATAATCTGCGCATAACGTTAATTAAGACTTATTTTAAATAAGTGTTAGTTTTGGTCGGCAAATGTATGAGGTCTTGTAGAGAAAACAAACTTTATTTAGAATAAATAAATGTTAACTCATCAGGGTAGGATGCCATTTTGGTTGGAAGTCCTCACAGTTGTTATAATCATTGTTGTTGATAAAAGCTAGGTTGGATTTTACTTTACTGCGGACAGCGATGTAGTTACCCTTTAATTTATTTAGATTAAGTCTAAATGAATATCTTTGGCGTATCAAAAAAAGGTTTTTTCAAATGAACTACAATGGTTTACTACCTGGCCTACCCAAAGAATTACGCTTATTTGTCGCTGTTTTTGTTGTGGTGCTTTCGGTGGGTTATTTTACAGGCCTGCTTTTTGTGCAGGAAACTGAGGCAACCACCCCATTGGGGGTACAGGAAAATTATTTGGGCAACGAGGATGATTTGGAAGCCGAGGTAATGAAGTTTAAAAAAGGCAATCGTGAGATGCTTACGGTAATCCATACGCATATCCTTTCCATGTCCCTCATATTTTTCTTGTTGGGTGGATTGGTTTGGTTGACCAAAGCCCCGAAAAAACTAAAACTATTCTTGACCCTCGAACCCTTCCTATCCGTCATACTTACGTTTGGTGGTATCTATCTGATGTGGTCGGGTATTGGTTGGTTTAAATATATCGTGGTGTTTTCGGGCATTTTAATGACAGTGACCTACTCCACTGCCGCAATTTTGGTGTTGATTCAGTGTTGGAGCGGAGAAAAACGTATGGTTTAATTTCTTTTGTGCTTCACTTTTAGCGGGATTGATGACAATCCAATAAAATAGTGGTATATTTGCACGCAATTAATCCGTAATTGCAATGGAAGCTCACCAAAACAAAATTGTTGGCGAAGGACTTACTTACGACGATGTTCTTCTTGTGCCGGCTTACTCCGAAGTACTTCCCCGAGAAGTCAATATTCAATCAAAATTTACCAAAAATATCACTATCAATGTGCCCATTGTTTCTGCGGCCATGGATACGGTGACCGAATCCCGTATGGCCATTGCCATGGCTAGGGAAGGTGGGATTGGAGTTCTACACAAGAACATGACCATTGAGCAGCAAGCTTTGAAGGTGCGCAAAGTAAAGCGGGCCGAAAGTGGTATGATCATGGACCCTGTGACGCTTCCGTTGGACTCTGTGGTCCGGGATGCAAAAGCCAGCATGAGGGAACACAGTATTGGGGGAATCCCGATTGTGGATGACAACAAAAAACTGATCGGAATTGTCACCAACCGCGATCTCCGTTTTGAAAAAAATGATGACAGGCCCATAGCGGAGGTTATGACCTCCGAAAACTTGGTGACTGTGGGAGAGGGAACCTCATTGCAGCAAGCGGAGGTGATCCTCCAAGAAAATAAAATTGAAAAATTGCCCGTGGTCAACGATAAGGAGGAGCTTATCGGCTTGATTACGTTCAGGGATATCACCAAACTCACCCAAAAACCGATAGCCAACAAGGATCAATACGGTCGTTTGCGCGTGGCAGCAGCCATTGGGGTAACCGCCGATGCGGTGGAGCGGGCAGGTGCCTTGGTGAAAGCTGGGGTGGATGCCATTATTATTGACACTGCGCATGGACACACCAAAGGTGTGGTGAGCATTTTGAAATCGGTGAAAGAGGCCTATCCAGAATTGGATGTGGTCGTTGGAAATATTGCCACCGCTGAAGCAGCGAAATACTTGGTGGAGGCTGGAGCTGATGCCGTAAAGGTCGGTATCGGGCCCGGTTCCATCTGTACCACACGCGTTGTGGCAGGTGTTGGATTTCCGCAATTCTCCGCGGTTTTGGAAGTAGCGGCAGCCTTAAAAGGTACCGGTATTCCTGTAATTGCCGATGGTGGAATCCGCTACACTGGGGATATTCCCAAAGCCTTGGCGGCAGGAGCTGATACTGTAATGTTAGGTTCGCTGTTGGCAGGTACCAAAGAATCTCCTGGGGAAACGATTATTTATGAAGGACGTAAATTCAAATCGTACCGAGGAATGGGTTCTGTTGAGGCTATGAAGCAAGGTAGTAAGGACAGATATTTCCAAGATGTAGAGGACGATATCAAAAAATTGGTGCCCGAAGGCATTGTGGGCCGTGTACCTTATAAAGGAGAATTGGTGGAAAGTATGCACCAGTTTATCGGTGGTCTTCGCGCTGGTATGGGGTATTGTGGCGCAAAGGATATTGAAGCCTTGAAAAACAATGCACGCTTTGTGAAGATAACTTCAAGCGGTATCCACGAAAGTCACCCGCATAATGTGACCATTACAAAGGAGAGTCCGAATTATAGTAGATAGTAAAAGTTAATTTATTCGGTTTTTTTTCAATTGTAGCTTTTTTCTGATATAGGTTTCGTATACTTGAGGTGAATAATCAACCTCACTTCTACTATGTTCAGAAAAGTTGCCTTTTCCCTTTTTTCTCTATTTCTATTGTTTTCTTGTGGAAGTGATTCTGGAAGTGGTGAGGAGCCAGTTGAAGTTAACTTGCCATCTGTAACCACAATTGCTGCTAGCTCCATTACCAATAATTCTGCACGAGTTGGAGGGAATATCACCAATGATGGTGGAGCAACAATTACAGCAAGAGGTATTGCTTGGGGAACAAACTCAAATCCTACTATTTCCGGTAATAAAACAACCGATGGAACGGGTGACGGGGAGTTCAGTGCTGCCTTATCCGATTTAGAAAGTCTTACACAGTATTATTTTAGGGCATATGCAACAAATTCCAAAGGAACTGCCTACGGGGACGAAATAACCTTTACCACCAAAGTATCCCTGGCAGCTGTTTCTACAAAGGATGTAACCGATATAACCGACAGTTCTGCTGTAAGTGGAGGTCTTATTTCTGATGATGGCGGAACTACTATTATTTCCAAAGGAATATGTTGGAACACGAATGGCAATCCGACAATAGAAGACGATATATCCGAAAATGGGCAAGGCGCGGATGAGTTTGTTAGTGAGTTAAGTGGGCTTTTGCCTAACACCACGTATTCAATTAGAGCTTATGTAGTAAATTCTGAAGGGGTTTCTTATGGTAATGAGGTCCAATTCACAACAAATCCATCTTTACCATCCGTTACAACCAAAGAAGTTACTGAAATAGGTCAAATTTCCGCAATAAGTGGCGGAGTGATCTCGTCTGATGGAGGTGCTGAAATTACAGCACGGGGTGTCTGCTGGAGCACCGATCCAAATCCTACTATAGAAGATAATAATACCGCCTTTGGTTCAGGAATAGGAGATTTTGAAATTACGCTTCAGGACTTGACACCCAACACCCAATATTACGTGAGGGCTTATGCCACCAATGACGCTGGCACTGGATATGGTCAAGAAATCTCATTTACAACATTAGAGGTCAGCACTATATACGATGGAGATATTGTTTTATTGACCCAACAAGAGGTTGATGATTTTGGTTCCAATAATTTCTTGGAAATTACTGGGAGTTTGACGATTGGGTATAACACTGGTATCGTCTCAGACATTACAAATTTGGACTCATTGAGTTCATTGGAAACTGTGGGCAATTTTCTGGCAATTTATAACAATGATCAACTAGAAAACTTAAACGGTTTAGTCGGTATTACGTCAGTTGGAGGAGATTTATTGATTGGTATGAATGACCTTTTTACTGAAATCGATGGATTGGGCAACATAACGGTTATCGGTGGAGCACTTGAAATTTTCAGCAATGATTTGATTCAGAACATTCAGGGATTATCAAATGTGACATCCCTTGGAGGGGGAGTAAGGATAATGAGAAATGAAGCACTTACCAGTTTAGATGGTTTTCCCAGCTTAACGGAAATCGATGGTAACATTAGGATACAGGAAAATGCAATTACAAATCTGATGGGCCTTGAAAGTTTAAGAAATATTGTTGGAGATTTAACGATTATCAATGAATTTATGTTGCAAGATTTGGCAGCTATACAGAATTTGGAATCTGTGCAAGGGTATTTTGGTATAACTGGCACTGCAATTACAGAAATCAATGGGTTTAACGATTTATCATTGGTGTCAGGTCTACTCAGGATAAGTGGAAACAATCAACTTATTTCGGTTCAGGGTTTTTCTAGTTTAACCACTTGTAGTGGTATTCAAATTCAAAACAACGATTTGTTGGTATCTATATCCGGGTTTGACGGACTTGAGACAGTAATGGGCGATTTTAGGATAAATATTAATGGTTCCCTTAGTTCCATCGGTCTGCTCAACAGTCTAACCGCTATAGAAGGAGATCTATCCTACGGCTCCAATAGTACTTCGGACATGGGATTTCTGGCGAATCTTACCTTGGTGGGAGGCAATGCTCGCATAGCGGATACCTCTACCCTTACATCCCTATCTGGAATGGAAAATTTAGCGCAGATAAATGGAGATTTAACCATAGATAATATTCAAGCAACTTCATTGTTGGATGGTTTGGCAGGTCTTATTACCGTTGGAGGAAACATCAATATAAAAGAAAACACCAGCTTGCTAAGTGTTGGTTTTTCAAATCTAACAAGTGTATTTGGGGATATTCAAATATCCAATAACGTAAGTCTTACTGATTATTGTGAACTTCAAACCTTTTTGATTAATGATGGACTTGGAGGTACATTTAGCGCTGTTGGTAATGCATATAATCCCACAGCACAAAATATTATAAACGGAAACTGTACCAATTAATTTGGGAAGGCATTACTTCCCAGCATAACTTTGCCAATCCTTGTCCTTGTAGATATTGTCCCCAAAATACTTGGCAATCTGCATAAAGGGCTCTACTTTTTGATATCCGGGTACGGGAGACAACATATTGAAATTTTCATCCAAAAAAACAACGGTGGGGTAGCTCATCTTGCCTTGCAATAAAGCTGCGGCCAGCTCGTGGTATCCCCTTCTTCCCGAGGGTACAAACTTAAAGGTCTTTCCTTGGTATTGGATGGGGTCTTTGCCCTCTGCATCCATTTTTACCATATAAAAGTTGTCCTGCATGTATTGGGAAACCTGTGGATTTTGAAACGTATCCTTGTCCATTTTTTTACACCATCCACACCAGTCCGTGTATACATCCACAAAGATTTTTTTGGGTTGTGCATCCGTCTGGGAGAGTTGCACGGCTTCTTCCCAAGATATCCAATTAATGTCCTGGGCCTGTGCGTTAAAGCCGATAAGTGCTACAAAAAATAAACTGATTTGGGTGAAAATTGAGCGCATAGTCTTTGATTTTGACACTAAAGTCGTCCTGTTGATACAAAACTAACGAAAATTGTGCCAAAAAAGTATGGGCTTTAACAGTCCCTAAAGCTTTGTGCTTACTTTACCGCTTGGGTCTTGGGCGACTCAAACAAGTCCTTCACATCCACTTGATTGGCCAAGATGTCGTCGAAGGTTTCCCGTTTTCTGATGAGGTGTCCCTTGCCTTTGTGCCAAAGGACCTCTGCGGGGCGATATCTCGAATTGTAATTGCTGGCCATCGTAAAGCAATAGGCGCCGGCATTTCTGAAGCAGAGAATATCGCCTTCGGTGATTTCATTAATCCTGCGGTTGCTACCGAAGGTATCGGTTTCACAGATATATCCTACCACCGAATAATAACGTTCCCTACCGTTTGGATTGGAGATATTGCTAATTTCGTGGGTAGACCCATAGAGCATGGGGCGTATCAAATGGTTGAAACCTGAATCCACACTGGCAAAAACCGTGGATGTGGTTTGCTTCACCACATTCACTTTGGCCAAAAAGAAGCCTGCTTCGCTCACCAAGAACTTACCGGGCTCAAAAGCAAGGGTGAGCTCCCGCCCGTATTCCTTACAAAACTCGTTGAATCTCTTGGTCAGTTTTTTGCCCAACTCGTCCACGTTGGTCTGTATGTCCCCTTCTTTGTAAGGCACTTTAAAACCGCTACCAAAATCGATGAACTCCAAGTCCTTGAAGTTTTTGGCCGTTTCAAAGAGGATTTCTGAAGCGTACAGGAATACATCAATATCCAAAATATCACTGCCGGTATGCATGTGTATTCCGTTAATGTTCATGTCGGTGAGTTCCACAATGCGCAACAAATGCGGTATTTGGTGAACGCTTATCCCAAATTTGGAATCGATATGTCCAACAGAAATATTGGAATTTCCGCCCGCCATCACATGAGGGTTGATTCGGATACAGACCGGGATATCGGGATGCTTGCTGCCAAATTGCTCTAAAATGGATAGGTTGTCGATGTTGACTTGTACTCCAAGCGCAGCAGCTTCTTCAATTTCTTCCAAAGACACCCCGTTGGGAGTGAAAATGATGGACTCTGGCTTAAAGCCTGCCAAAAGCCCCAATTTTACTTCTTGTATGGATACGGTGTCCAAACCACTGCCCAAACTGTTCAATAATCTGAGAATGCTGATATTGCTCAACGCTTTGGCGGCATAGTTCAACTTTAAATGGGGTACCCCTTTAAATGCATGGGTCAGTTTTTTGTATTGGGACGTAATCTTATCAGCGTCATACACATACAATGGCGCACCAAATTCTTCGGTAAGTTGAAGTAAGTCCTTAGCATTCATAATGAAACAGATTATTTGAAACAAAACTAGGTGTTACCGGTCTTACTTACAAGAAATTTAATTTAATCTATCAAAATATAACAAATTGTTTGTTTTAAAACAATAGTCGATATGGCTACTATTGTGGCTTTGATTTTTGATATGTATTTTTAAGAAATCTCAACATTGAACATGAAGCTTCCATTATTTCCATTACAGTCGGTGTTTTATCCGGGCGAGACCGTGCCCCTTCACATATTCGAGGATCGGTACAAGCAATTGATCCATGATTGTAGGAGGGAGGCACTCACCTTTGGTATTCCCGTGTACATAAATAATTCCATCTCGTATGGGACGGAAGTTCAATTGGTGGAAGTGGTTAATACCTATGAGTCCGGAGAAATGGATGTAGTCTGCGTGGCGCGACAGATTTTTAAGGTATTGAGTTTTGAACAACAATTGGAAGGGAAACTCTATGCTGGCGGTGAAGTGGCCTTTTTGGAAACGGAGAACGATGCCGACGTGGATTTAAGGGCGGAAGTCCTGCAAAAAGTAGAGGAACTTTATGATATTATGGATGTTCCTTTTACCAAGACCTCGCCCAAGCAATTCAATAGTTACTCCCTAGCACACAAAATGGGGCTTTCGTTTGAGCAGGAGTACGAATTATTGTTAATGACCAAGGAAACCGATCGTTTGAACTTTATCAAAGCGCATTTGGAAGCCACGACCCATGTACTGAGCAAAGTCAACCGTACCAAGGAAGTGATCGAAATGAACGGGCATTTCAAAAACTTCGATCCGTTGGACTTCAAAGATTTTAAGTTGTAGCGGTTTCATTGGAAAAACACTCCGTTATTCTGTTTTAAAAGGTAATTATTCATTTAACAACTTCAATTTGTCAGCGGTGTTTTCTATTTTTGTCAGCAAACAAAAGTAAACTCACAGATGAATCTTCACGAATATCAAGGAAAAGAGATTTTAGCCAGTTTTGGCGTTAGGATCCAACGAGGAATAGTTGCGCACAACGCCAAAGAAGCGGTAGACGCCGCAAAACAACTTACAGAGGAAACCGGTACAGGATGGCACGTTATAAAGGCCCAAGTACATGCAGGTGGCCGTGGTAAGGGCGGTGGTGTAAAACTGGCCAAGAACTTGAAGGAAGTGGAAGAATTGGCGGGCAGCATTATCGGGATGAACTTGGTGACCCCCCAAACATCTGCTGAAGGTAAAAAAGTGCACCAAGTGTTGGTGGCCGAAGACGTGTATTATCCCGGCGATAGCGAAACCAGCGAGTTCTATATGTCCGTTCTTTTGAATCGGGGCACTGGAAGAAACATGATCATGTACTCTACCGAAGGAGGTATGGACATTGAAGAAGTGGCCGAAAAAACCCCACATTTGATTTTTACGGAAGAAGTGGACCCCGGAATGGGATTGTTGCCTTTCCAAGCTCGTAGGATTGCCTTTAACCTTGGTTTATCCGGAACGGCTTTTAAGGAAATGACCAAATTCGTGATGTCACTTTACAAAGCATATGTGGAAAGTGATGCCAGTCTTTTTGAAATCAACCCTGTGTTGAAGACATCGGACGATAAAATTATGGCTGTTGACGCCAAAGTAACCATAGATGATAACGCACTTTACCGAAGAAAATCCTACGCCGAAATGCGCGACCTTCGTGAGGAGAACCCCATCGAGGTGGAAGCCCGTGAAGTTGGCCTAAACTATGTGGATTTGGATGGTAACGTGGGCTGTATGGTAAACGGTGCCGGTTTGGCCATGGCGACCATGGATTTGATCAAAATGGCGGGTGGAGAACCAGCCAACTTCTTGGATGTGGGTGGAACTGCCGATGCCAAAAGGGTGGAGGAAGCTTTCCGTATCATCCTAAAGGATCCCAACGTAAAGGCCATTCTTATCAATATCTTTGGTGGAATCGTGCGTTGCGACCGTGTGGCACAAGGAGTTGTGGATGCCTATAAAAATATGGGCGATGCCATTCAAGTGCCCATTATTGTAAGATTGCAAGGTACCAACGCTGAGTTGGCCAAGGAAATTATCGATAACTCTGGTTTGGCGGTGCATTCTGCGGTGCAGTTCAAAGAGGCTGCCGATAAAGTGGAAGAAGTATTGAGCTAGTCTCACCTATCATATTTTTCAGAAGGGCAATACCCGAGGGTGTTGCCCTTTTTTTATGAAATTGGTTGGTTTTGGATCCATTTTTGCTTGGAAACGGAATGTCCATCCCTTAGTCCGTTCGTTTTGAGAGCTTTCCCAAAACATCCAAGAAATTACCAAATGTATACCGGTCCCAATTCACGTATTAGGCCAAGGTTAGGAACATTAAACATTTGTTAAATCCCCAGATACTGTAACATTTTAGATTTTTAATCGTCTTATTTTTGAGATGTCTTTAAAAAGAGCTCTTGAATAGGGTTCTTTTTTAACAAATCATTAATCATCAATAAAAATCAAAAAACAGAAATCATGAGAAAATTTAAGACGATTACAGTGGCGTTGGCTTTGTTCGTAACCATGGGTGCGTTCGCATCAGAAGGTAAAAAGGAAACCAAGGAAAAAAGTCTTTCCGGGCAGATTTACGAAATGTTGAAAGACAACCAATTCAATGTGGACTACAAAGAATTGAGCGCCGAAGTTCGTTTCATTGTTACCGAAAATGGCGAATTGATCGTACTATCCGTAAAAACGGAAGACGAGGTATTGGATGGCTTTGTAAAAAACCGTTTAAACTACAAAAAGGTACAATTGGAGAATGTTGCGCCAGGTAGAGTGTACGAACTTCCAGTAAGAATTACCGCTTAAAAAACGGAAATTGTTTGAGTTAGCTAGTAAAAGCCCTGAATTTCAGGGCTTTTTTGTGTACTAAAATGAAGGTTTTGGAGTTATGTAAGTGGAGCAACAACCAAAACCTCACCATATGGGAACTTATGAGGAAAAATTAAGTATACTTTCGGAGATGATCGCCTTTGCTAGGGTAGATCATTCCCTAAAGCAATCCGAGTATGACTTTTTGCTTCAAGTTGCCAAGAGTCTAGGTGTGGATGAGGATACCTTCAAAGGGCTCTTAAGGGAAAGACCGCCCAAGGTCCGCTTAAAAACCCAGGCCGATCGAATAGTGCAGTTTCACCGATTGATGCTCCTTATGAACATCGACGATGAGCAGCATAAAAAGGAAATCGACAGACTTTACAATATCGGGCTCCGAATGGGCCTGCCTCCTGCGGCCATCAGTCAGGTTTTGGAGGTGATGCACCGCTACCCCGACAAGATTGTCCCGCCCAATGTACTGATCAATATTTTCAGGGCGCATTACAATTAATGTCACAATGACACCTTATTTCTTTTTAAAACTGTCAAAAAGTCAGTTATTCTGAATTGGTATATGATTTGACTTATACTGTGTGATTACAAAGTTTAACTAAAATTGAATCGCCATGAGTATAGTGAAAAGAAATAACCTGTTTTTTCCATCATTGATGAACGATTTTATAGGACCCGATTGGTTCGGAGGAACCGAAAAATGGAACGCTACCATGCCAGCTGTCAATATTAAGGACAATACCGAAGGGTTTGAATTGGAATTGGCAGTCCCAGGCATGAAAAAGGACGATTTCACCGTGGAAATCGATAACGACGTATTGACTATTTCCAGTGAAATCAAGACTGAAAATGAAGATAAAAATGAGAATTACACACGCAAAGAGTTCTCATATAGTTCATTTAAAAGAGCCTTTACACTTCCTGAAACTGTGGATGGTTCTAAAATCGACGCCAAATACGAGGATGGAATTTTGAAATTGACCTTGCCGAAAAAACAAGAGGCATTGCCAAAACCAAAAAGATTGATTGAAATCGCATAAGACAACAGAACACCAACTATAGGTGTTTCATGATGGTTGGATTAGTTGGTTAGTTTGGGACGCGCTCCTGCTTTGCAGGGGCGCGTTTTTTTATTCCTTCTCCTGTAGCATTTTGATTTCGTCCCGAAGTTTGGCCGCCTCCATGAAATTGAGCTCTTTGGCCGCTTTTTCCATGGCCTTGCGCTTTTCCCTTATCAGTTTCTCCTTTTGGTCCTCCGTAATATATTTTAAATCAGGTTCGGCAGCTCGTAGTTCTTCCTTTTGAAAATGATAGGTAGAGACGGAGTTTTTGGCCAGGGCACTATCGAGGTTTTTCTTCAAGGCTGTGGGGGTAATGTTGTTTTCCTTGTTATAGGCCATCTGTTTTTCCCTACGATAATTGGTCTCGTCGATGGTCTTTTGCATGCTTTCGGTAATGGTATCGGCGTACATGATGGCCTTGCCGTTCAAATTACGTGCAGCACGGCCCACGGTTTGCGTCAGGGAGCGGTTGCTTCGCAAAAAGCCTTCCTTATCCGCATCCAATATGGCTACAAGCGATACTTCGGGCAGATCTAGTCCCTCCCTCAGCAAGTTCACCCCAATGAGTACATCAAATAACCCCTTTCTTAAATCTTGCATAATTTCTACCCGTTCCAAGGTGTCCACATCACTGTGGATATAGCGGCAGCGAACATCGATTCGTGAAAGATACTTGGTAAGCTCTTCGGCCATACGTTTGGTCAAGGTGGTCACCAAGGTACGTTCATCCAGTTCTACCCGTTGTTGGATTTCCTCCACCAAATCATCAATCTGGTTTTCGCTGGGGCGGACTTCTATCACGGGGTCCAACAAACCTGTAGGGCGAATAATTTGTTCCACATAAACCCCTTCGCTCAATTCCAGTTCGTAATCGGCGGGTGTGGCGCTGACATAAAGCACTTGATTCTGAAGGGCCTCAAATTCTTCAAACTTTAGAGGACGGTTGTCCATGGCAGCAGGTAGTCGGAAACCATATTCCACCAAGTTCTCCTTTCGGGAACGGTCGCCACCGTACATGGCGTGCACTTGGGGTATGGTCACATGGCTTTCATCCACTACCATCAAATAGTCATCGGGAAAATAATCCAGTAGACAGAACGGTCTGGTACCCGGTTTTCTTCCATCCAAATATCTGGAGTAGTTTTCGATTCCCGAGCAGTAGCCCAACTCACGGATCATTTCCAAATCAAAATTGGTTCGCTCCTCCAAACGTTTCGCCTCCAATGGTCGTCCAATTTCCTTAAAGTAATCCACCTGCTTCACCAAATCATCCTGAATTTCGCGAATTGCATTTTGGAGCACATCGGGAGAGGTAACGAACATGTTTGCTGGGTAGATATTCAGGGTATCGTATATCTCAATGACTTTGTTGTTGAAAGGGTCCAGTGCCTCGATTTCCTCAATTTCATCCCCAAAAAAATGGATGCGGAACGCGTGGTCGGCGTATCCGGGGAAAACGTCCACCACATCACCCTTTACCCTAAAATTACCGTTCCTGAAATCGGCAGTGGTGCGAGCGTAAAGACTTTGCACCAATTGTTTTAGGAATTTGGTCCTGGAGATTACCTGGTCTCGGTGGATGGTGATGACGTTCTTCTGGAATTCGATGGGGTTACCAATACCGTAAAGGCATGAAACGGAGGCGACCACCAATACATCACGCCTTCCTGACAAGAGGGAAGAAGTGGTGCTCAATCGCAGTTTTTCAATGTCCTCATTGATGGAAAGGTCCTTTTCTATGTATAATCCACTAGTGGGAATATAGGCCTCCGGTTGATAGTAATCGTAATAGGATACAAAGTATTCCACCGCATTTTTTGGAAAAAACTGCTTGAACTCGGAATACAATTGTGCGGCCAAGGTCTTGTTGTGCGCGAGAACCAAGGTAGGTTTTTGCACCGATTCCACCACATTGGCTACGGTAAAGGTTTTTCCAGAACCCGTAACCCCTAGCAGCGTTTGGTGTCGTGTATTTCCCTCAATGCCTTCGACCAATTGGCGTATGGCTTCGGGTTGATCGCCCGTAGGCTTAAATTCGGATACTACCTGGAATTTCATGGGTTAAAAATACTAAAGGCTTGTCCCAAAATGAAGCAAAAAGGAGATATTATCGTTTTAGGGTAAAATGCCCCTTGTATTCGCGATTGGTATCATCCACCGCCAAAAACCAATAGTCGCCCGATGGTAACCGATTCCCACGAACCGTGCCGTCCCATCCCTGCGAATCTTGGGAAATTTGCTTTAAAAAGGTACCAAACCGATCAAAAATCCGAATGCTCTGAAAAGTGACAGGGTCAGAACCCCTAGGCTGGATGAATTGCCAATAATCGTTGATGGTGTCCCCATTCGGCGTAAAAAACTTTGGAAAACCTTCCACGGTCAAATCTTGGGTAAACAATCTTTCGGCAATGCCGCAGCCATTTTTATCCCGTACATAAATGGTGTGATTTCCCAAAGCAACATTCGTAAAAATGTTGCTATCGGAATAAGGCCCATTGCTATTGTCAATGGCATACTCATAATCACCGTTTCCAGAGACGATAACGGTCAATTGCAGGGATTGGCCCGTTCTTCGTGCCAGAATATTATCGATGGTTGGTCGTTCGGACGAGAGCACCTCAAAAACTTGGGAGGAAGGGCACTCAATAAAATTCCCATTCTGGACCACCGTATTGTAAGCTTCGTAGCGATAGGTGCCGTTTTCGGTAATGGTTACCTCACTGGTAGAAGATATGACATTCTCGTTGCCAAATTGGTCAATTTGGTACCAACGATAACCCTCTGCTACGTCATCGGAAGCGATAACCAGGGGACCCTCGTTTTCGCAGGACGAAAAAGTCTCTGGAAAATCAATGACCGGGTTTATGGTAATATATTCACCAGACTGAAAATCCAAATAGGGCCCACAGCCCAAAAGTGTAGAGAAACTGGTTTGGACACAGCCTTCGGCCTGCCCGGCATCGTTAAAGGGAACAATGGTGATAAAAAAGGTTTTGTTAGGCTCAAAATTCACCACAGGGGTGGAATTGGTATTAAAAATGGCACCATCCAAAATATCGGTTGCTGTAGGTGTAGTGCCAATGGTCACAATGTAACCAGTGGCGTCCGGGACAGCACTCCATTCCAATAAAGGGGAAAGCGGTACGTTGGTCTCCCCGTTCTGTGGGTAGATGATCGTGCTACAATCTGGTATGTCCGATGCCTCTCTGGTGGTGAATTGCTGAAACGTACAGCCAACGGCATTGCCCAATGGGTTGTACGGAGTAACCGTGGCATAAAAAGTGGTCTGTTCCTGCAATTCCATGGTGGGATTGTACGAAAGTGTATTGCCCACGTCCAGATTATTGAGCAGTTCCGTTCCCCCTGGCGTAGTGCCCAGGCTTAGGAAATATCCCGTAGCACCATACGCATATTGCCATGAAATATTGGTGTTGGGGTTAATGTCCGCGGCCATATCCGGTGGGTTGGTCACCTGTGTGCAATTGGGTATCGCCGTCAAAGGCTCTGTGGTAAAAGTAGTACTGGGACAGGTAATGTTGGGTTGGTTGAAAAAGAACAATGTAATGGTCACATAAATGGTCGTATTTGCCGGTAGGCCCAGTGGCGGGGTGTAGGAGGAGCCTCCCGCAAATTGAGAGCTTAAAATATCATCACCACCTGGTGTCGTGCCCAAGGTGATATTATAAGAAGGCACTCCATCCACAGATTCCCAGTCAATAGTAGCATCCAAAGGGACATTGGTAGCACCATTGGCCGGGAATACCATATTGGGGCACTCCTGCGCATAGGTGGATAGGCCCATTATTAGGGCAAAGAATATATATATTCTGTTTAGCATTCACGTGATTATGTGCATCCCACAAGATACTACAAATCACGTTTCTTCAATAATGCGTAGGATAAATAGATAAAAATGGCTGTCCAAACGATGACGATCAGAAACTCATACCAATACACATGATAATCGAATTTCATGTCCTCCCCAATCTGTTGACCGATGTTTTGTACTGCAGAGAGTCTTGTAAATGGTTCTTTGATCATGTTGCCCATCGATTCCAATGGAAAAAAGCGTTTGACCGATTTGGCAGCTTCCCAGCTCATCACCTTCCAGCCCAATAGACCAAACACGACTTGTTCCAAAATGGTCCAAAGAATGAGAAACCCTAGGGCAAAGGCCGAACGTTTGACCAAAATCCCCAAGAAGAGACAGAAGGAAAAAAAGGCAACCAGTTTAAAAAAGAATGCAGGCAAAAACTCCATATCGGAGAAGATGATGGAAACCTCGTTGTAATCGGAATATATCAAGCCAAGAATCATCGAAACCACAAACACAAATACCGTGGAAATCAAAGCAAAGGAAATCACCGTGAGTACCTTGGAGAGAATAAATTCCTTTTTGGACAATCCATCGATCAGGTTTTGTTTGATGGTCTTGTTACTGTATTCGTTGGACATCATGGATACGATGACAATCGCCAAAAACAGTTTAAACAGTGCTGTAACAAAAGTGTTAAAGTGCCAGATATATGGAAAATTAAAAATTCCTTGGTCGGCCAAGTGAAACTGCACCGGGCCAATATCAAACTTTATGGCAGCAATAAGGGCGATGGAGGTAAGGAGCACAAAATAAGAGATGATCAGCACCTTGCTGGCCCTATTGTTCCAAAGTTTTATAAATTCTATTTGTAGGAGACGTAACATTCGTTTTTTGATTATTGGTTCTTGGTCAGGGTTAAAAATTGCTCTTCCAGGCTTTCTTTTCTTTTAACGAGGTGTGACAACACAATGCCTTGATCGAATAGCATTTTGTTCAAACTTTGTGCATCCATTTCCTCTTTCAAATAAGCCGTAAGCGTTCCGTTGAAGTTTTCGATTTTTCCAAAACTGGCACTTTTTTCAAGAAGTGACTGCAATTGGTCCAAATCGTCACAGCGCAGCTCAAAAAAGCCATGGCTTGCCAGCATGCTGTCCACAGGACCAGAATATAGGTTTTCCCCTTTTCGAAGAATGATAACGTGCGAACATACTTTTTCCACCTCGTCCAGCATGTGCGAAGCCAATAAGATGGTAGTGCCCTGACCGGCAATTTTTTTAATGATTTCCCTAATCTGATGAATTCCTTGCGGGTCCAAACCGTTGGTGGGCTCGTCCAAGATCAGTATTTCAGGGTCGTTGAGCAGGGCAGAGGCGATGGCCATACGCTGCTTCATCCCCAACGAATAGGTCTTGAACTTACTGTTGCGCCGGTCCCACAAACCTACCAACTCCAATTTTTCTTGGATCTTGGTTTCGGGTACATCCTTTATTTTACAGACCAACCGCAAATTCTGGATAGCATCCATGTAAGGATAAAAATTGGGACGCTCGATAATGGCGCCTACTTTTTTAAGGGCGTCGTGGGTGGAGGTGGTGCCATCAAACCAACTGAATTCCCCTGAAGTTCGGTTGACTACATTGAGAATAATGCCCAGCGTGGTAGATTTTCCACTGCCATTGGGCCCCAAAATGCCATAGACATTCCCTTTTTCAATAGAAAAGGAAAGGTCCTTCACAGCGGTGAGATACCCAAATTTTTTGGTGAGATGGTTTACGGTAAGTATTGTTTCCAAAAGATGCTATCGTTTTTTGAATGGTTTATACTAACTTGACGATGATTAGTGAAAATTGTTACAAAATAATCGAATACAATGTCCGAAGAAAAGTTGATGTCGAAGAAAAAACCGGCTTATCCGATAAACGAGGAGCTGGATGAATACTTGGAATATTACAATCGAAAGATTGAGATTCCCATCCATTATGATGACCTGCTCCGGTTCTCGGGAAGTGTAGCCGTTTACGATGCCAACGACGAAGATACCCTTTGGGTACGGGTTTTTTACCCAGAGTTTGATCGTGATGAAATCGACTTGGCGCTGAAACGGGTCTATTCCAATTTTGTATCGGATGGTAGTGATAAGATTTTCCAATATCTCAATGTGGACTATGTAGATTACTGCACGTTTGGGAACTCGAAACCTTTCCGAATCAAAGTGCGTAATATTTTGAACGACAACTACACGCTGTTCTATGTAAAGAAGACCGATGCCTCCCGTGTTTATGGTTTGGAACTGGAGCACATGCTATCTCCGTACAACTTGAACTTCGTTATTTATGAAAACACGCTTATCGAGGAACACATCGTAGGCATCCCTGGGGATGTTTTTTTCAAGAAGAACCTACCGGAATGTTCCGAGTTTGATAAGGCGCAAATTGCCAAAGAGTTTGTGAAGTTCAATGAGCGTTGCATGATTCGACTATTGGGCGATATGCGCTCATATAACTACGTAATCGTGCCTACCCACGATTTTGATAGCGTAAACTACAAGATAAGGGCCATCGATTTTGACCAGCAGTGTTACGAGGGGAAGATAAAGGTGTACCGTCCGCAATTTTTTAAAGAAAACAAGGTGATGGTCGATTTGGTGCAGAGCAAATTAACGGTCGATTCGGTGAACCAATATATCGTGGAGGAGCGCTCCATTATCGCCAAACGGATATTGAGTTGGGGCCGAAGGCTCAAAAGGCTATTGGAGGTCTGCAAAGAGGACAACATTGCTCCATCCGAAAACACGGAATTACTCAAAAGTCAGTTGTTGGACCTTACGGGGGATATCAATTTTAGGGATAGCAAAACTATGGGAGAAGTACTTATCCATGCACTTGACTTCGTGAAGCGAAATTACGAAGACGTGAGCATGAAACAGATTATCGACAAAAAGTTCTAGCTTTTCTGTTCCTTGTTGAAGTAAACCAAATAGTAGTACATCTGGCGCTCCTCGTCCCATCCCTTTTCCACAAACTTTTCAGCGGATTCTGGGTTGATAAAGTCCAACTTGATCTGGATGTTGGTATCCAGATTGATGACATTCTTGATTTTTTTACGGGCATCACTCACCGCCTTGTTGGCAATATCAAAATTGGAAACGTCCTCAATGCTATATTTGGGACCTTTTTCCACTTTATAGTGCTTAAACTCTGGAATCAGGTCGGGGTTTTCCATCACCTCGTTCAAAAATGAGGTTTCCTCAAAATTGTCGTTTTTCGCGAAGTGGTTCACCGCGCGGTTCATAAACATCACCTCCTGTTGTTTGTCCTCCGCCGGAAGCACCACATCCTTGGCAAAGTTTTGACAGAACTTTAGGTAGTTTTTAGTGTAAAAGTTCTCATCGGTCAAAGGTGCTACGCCTAAAAAGTTCTCCAACCAGTACTTGGCATCGTAGCGATTGCTATCCACCGAAAGTACTTTGTACCCTTCTTCCTTTTGCACATTAAAAACAATGCAGCCCTTATCCAGTTTGTTGATATTGATGCCTTGACGAATCAGGATTTCCAAGTTGTGTTCCTTTTCCTCAAACTGAAGAAAATCGTGTTTCAATTCACTTTTAAAAATCCCGACGGCATCCGTTTTTTGGTTGTCAATGACCATATCCGAAAAGTGGACCACATACACCTCTCCACTTTTAATATGGGGGTGGTTGGATTGTTCAAAAAGGTGGGTGGTAATCTTTTTGGAAAGCCTATGGTTATCCGAAGGGTTATCGAAAATGCCCGTTACCGCAGCGCAAACCTCATTGAATTCCAAATCCACTTCGTGACTGAACTTGTAGTAGTTCTCCTCCTTTTCCCGAAAAGGCTTAAAAAAGTATTCCTTGAGCAATCCGGCCATTTCATCGTTCAGTGAAAAGGGTTCGGCAGATAGGAATGCGGATTCGTTTTTGCTTTTATTGCCCACGCGGTGTAGCGATATGCTCTCGATTTGGGCCGAATATAGGTTTAGCATTTTTTGGGTAGGGTGTTAAAGGTTAAAACGTAGTTTGGGGTTTAGTTCCAGTTTTCGTCAAAGTCCATATCATCGTAGCGGTCCAAGAGGTCGTCAAAGTCACCTTCGTCCTCACTGGGCTTGGCTTCAAACTGCTTTTCTGGTGGGGTATCTGGCAGTTCGCCAAAAGTGAACAGCAGGTTGGGATATACCCGTCCATCTTCCTTTTCCACAATATCCGCAAGTTCCACAAAAAAGGTCCACATGCTAAAAAAGTCGTACACGTAGATCATTTTGGGGTTATCCTCCGTTAAAACGTCATCAAGGGATGTTTCGTTCATCAATCGGATATCGGAACCGCTCTCGCTCATATCGAACAGGGCAATTTCCTCCTCTTGGTTCCATTCTTCGTCACAGGTGTAAAAGGAGGCCATTTCACTTCCCTCAAAACCAAAAGCTTGGGTTATGGCATTGTGGAAATCCTCCAGATTACTCTGGTCCTCAATTTCGATATCCCGAAAGATATCTTCCTCAGCATCAAGTATTATCCTGATTTTATAAATCATCCATTAAATTTTAAAGTGGGTTCAAAGGTACAATAATTAGACCTTATTTGCTGAACCGGTGCAAGGTAAAAGTCATGGCCGCCAAAAGGAAAAATGCCCCGATTTGATGCACTACCCCCAACCAAATGGGAACGGCATAGATCAAGGTGAGCACACCTAGTAAAAACTGCACAAACACCATGACCAAAAGCGCTTTTAGTCCATTTTCCTGAATTGGTGTGGTCGCTATTTTCCGGGTCCTGAACCATATCAAAAGAATGAAGCCCACCACAACGTATGCCAAATAACGGTGTACAAATTGTACCCCACTTCTTCCTTCGATAAAATTCTTGATGACAGGTTGTTGTTCAATGTAAACGGTTTCATGCATCAGTTTTCCTTCGTTCATCAAGGGCCAATGGTTATGGATGAAACCTGCATCCAATCCCGCTACAAAGGCTCCCCAGATAATTTGTATAAGAAGCACCACTAATCCGGCACGAATCAGGTTTCGAATGCCTTTGTGGATTTCCTTTTTTTGGGGATAGATAAGGTCCAACGCCACCCATAAACTATAGGCGAAGGTGAGGAAGGCAGTGGTGAGGTGGGCCGCCAACCTATAGTGCGATACATCCGGGCGGTCCACAAGACCACTCTTTACCATATACCAACCCAAAAACCCTTGGAATCCGCCCATAAAGAGCAAAATCAAACATTTTTTGATGGTCGACTTGTCCAGTTTTTTGGTGAATAAAAAGTAGAGGAAGGGCAGAATGAACACAATGCCGATAAATCTACCGATGACCCGATGCAGCCATTCCCAAAAATAGATATCCTTAAATTCCTCAATACCAAAATGATAGTTAAGCTTTTGATACTCTGGATATTGCTTGTACAGCTCAAAGGCTTCCTCCCATTCCTGCTCGTTCATGGGTGGGATGGTACCCTGGATAAGCTTATAATCGGAGATGGAGAGACCAGAGTGGGTGAGGCGCGTGATGCCGCCCACCAAAACCATGACAAAGATGAGAAAACATCCTGTCAGCAACCAATACACAACAGCTTTGTTCGTTTTCATTCGGAGTGGACTTTAAGGTTCATTTTCTTGCCTTTTTCCAACATAAAGTCGTAGGCAGCTTCATACTCGTTGGGAATTTCACCTTCCAATATGGCCTCTTTTATGGCCTCTTTAATAATCCCAATTTCTTTTGAGGGTTTCAGGTTGAAGGTTTTCATGATTTCCTCTCCCGAAACCGGTGGCTGGAAGTTTCGGATATGGTCCCTTTCCTCAACTTCCACTATTTTTTGTCGAACTATCTTAAAATTGTTCTTGTACTTTCTTTGTTTTTTAGGGTTTTTGGTCGTGATGTCGGCTTCGCATAAGGTCATTAGGTCCTCCACATGTTCTCCTGCATCGAACACCAAGCGTCGAACCGCGGAATCGGTTACGTGGTCTTCGGATAGGATGATGGGTCTGGAACTCATCAACACCATTTTTTGAACGAATTTCATCTTTTCGTTCAAGGGCATCCGTAACCTTTTGAAGAGTTTGTACACCATTTTTGCCCCCACAAATTCGTGTGCATGGAAGGTCCACCCGATTTTTTTGTGGAACTTTTTGGTAGGTGCCTTACCAATATCGTGCAGCAGGGCGGCCCAGCGCAACCAAAGGTTGTCTGTGGTTTCCGCAATATTGTCTACCACTTCAAGGGTATGCCAGAAATTGTCTTTATGGCGTTGCCCTTCCTTTTCCTCGATGCCTTGCAGTGCTGTTAGCTCCGGTAAAATGAGCGGTAACAATTCGGTTTGGTGCATCAGTTTAAAGCCAAGGGAGGGCTGGGAACTCATCAAAATCTTATGGAGTTCGTCCACAATGCGCTCTTTGGATACAATTTTAATGCGGTCCTTGTTTTCGGCAATGGCCTGTAAGGAGGGCAGTTCAATCGTAAAATGGAGTTGGGTCGCAAAGCGAATGGCGCGCATCATCCGCAAAGGGTCATCGGAATAGGTAATTCCGGGCTCCAACGGTGTGCGAATCAGTTGTCTGTCCAAATCGGCCAAACCATCGAAGGGATCTAAAAGCTCTCCAAAATTGGATGAGTTCAGCGCCAATGCCATGGCATTGATGGTAAAGTCCCTACGATTTTGGTCATCTTCCAAGGTGCCATCTTCCACAATGGGTTTTCGGCTATCCCGATTATAGCTTTCCTTGCGAGCGCCCACGAATTCCAGTTCAAGGTCTTTGTATTTGATCATGGCGGTCCCAAAATTTTTGAAAACCGATATCTCGGGCTTGCCCTGTAGTTTGAAGGCTACTTTGTTTGCCAGCTCGATACCACTTCCGATGGCCACGATGTCGATGTCCTTTGGGGTGCCACGTTTTAAAAAGTAATCACGGACAAATCCCCCGATAACATAGGCATCCATGCCCAGCTCGTCCGAAGCTTCGCCAATGAGTTTAAAAATAGGGTGTTGTATTGCCTTTGTATGGAATTCCTTCGCCATTCTTATTCCCGTATCACCTTCACCTGTCCGTCGTTGCTCAACTTAATGATAGAGGAGGGGGAAGGGTTGAAATTTTCATTTTGCAAATTTACCACATAGTCCACTCCTTTTAAAATTTCTGGTTGAATATCGTTGAATTGTTTTGGATGGAGTTGGCCTGAAATATTGGCCGAAGTGGAGACGATGGGTTTCCTGAATTTATTGATGAGGTATTGGCAAAATTTATCGGAAGCAACCCGTATGCCCAAAGTGTTGTCTTCGGCCACCAGGTTCTTCGCAACGCCCAAGGGTTGGTCAAAAATAATGGTAGTGGGCTTGGTGGCGAAGTCCATAATATCATAAGCTACATCGGGAACTTCCTTTACATGGCGCTCCAGCATCGCTTGGTTGGCTACTAAGCAAATTAATGGTTTGGAGCTTTCCCGGTTTTTAAGGGCGTAAACTTTTTGCACCGCTTCGCGGTTGGTAGCGTCGCAGCCAATGCCCCAAACGGTATCGGTGGGGTAGACAATGAGTCCGCCCTCTTGCAGGACCTTAACACAGTTGTTGATTTCTTCAATCAATGTTTTCGAATTTTAGTTGAAAATGGTCGGTCAATGCCTGCCATTGTGTTCTGTTTTTGTCCATACCAATATTACCTTTCTTCAGGGAAACTTTCTGCGACCCCCAAATCGGGATAGGTTCCTTTCCGCTGTTCTGGGCCTGAATGGATTTGGTGCCTTTTAAGAGTCCCATCGCCTTAAACCAAAGATCATCAGCTTTTGGGGTGAGGTGTAGGAACAATTCTTGGTTAAAAACCGTTTTATGCATGGAATCGGGTGGGTATAAGGTGCCTCCAGCACCAATGGGGAGTGTCAATAATGGGTTTTGGCATCCCGATTCGTTCGGTTTCCACGCCTTGTAAGAAAGGAGTTCCCCATCGCTACCGTAAGTAATGCAGCGCGTTTGGTTGGCTACAATATGGTCGGGATGGTTTTCATGGGCCTGATAGAGTTTGGACAACCAGTTTTTTCGGTACATCATATCGTCATCACAGGTAATGATTATTTTATTGGGATACAGTTTTAGGGGTTCTACCAATTTTCTGTGTGAGCTGAAATAGTCTGCATATTTGATGGAAAAAAGGTCGCCTACCAAAACGTTCAGTGATTTGGGTATGCTGTCCTTCAAATCTTCATGAAGCCAAAGGACTATTTTCTCTGGTAGCACATCCTGATTGAGTATGCTGCGGATGGTAAGATGTACGATACCTAGTCTGGAAGGAATCGAAGCCAAGGAAACGATGACCGGGACCTGCTTTTTGTTCGCGATGAGCTTTCGCTGCGATTGCCAGGATAACTTAGCTTGATGAAAAAGTGAAACTGGAATTTCCTTGACCTTCATTCTGGAAGTTTAGAATCACAAAATTAAGGATATGAGATAACATTTAATATTTCTATTTTTGTCCAGATGAGCCCAGAGCAAATAGAATCACCAAAAATATCGGTTATTATCAGCACTTATAACGCCGAGGAGTGGCTAAAGAAAGTGTTGTGGGGCTTCAATTGCCAAATCTTTAAGGATTTTGAGGTGGTGGTTGCCGATGATGGCTCAGGCCCCAAAACCAAACAATTGTTGGAGGAGCTGTCCGACAAGGTCTTTTACAAAATTGTGCATGTGTGGCAGGAGGACGATGGTTTTCAAAAATCACGTATACTGAACAAGGCGGTGGAAGCCTGCAGCGCGGACTACATTATCATGACAGATGGCGACTGCATTCCACGGGAAGATTTTGTCGAGGTACATTACATCAACAAAGAACCGGGTTACTTTATTTCTGGGGGGTATTATATGTTGCCCATGAACATTTCCAAAATGATCACTTTGGAAGATATTGAAGAACAGAATTGCTTCGATATTAATTGGCTAAAGGCAAAAGGGATACCCAAAACCTTTAAGAACAACAAACTTACTGCCAGTGGTATGATTTCCAAACTGCTGAATACGATTACTCCGACCAATGCCAGTTGGAACGGCCATAATTCATCGGGCTGGAAAAAGGATATTTTGAACGTGAACGGTTTTGATGAGCGAATGCAGTATGGTGGGCAAGATCGTGAATTGGGCGAGCGTCTGTTCAATTTTGGGATTAAATCCAAACAGCTACGTTATAGCGCGGTTTGTGTGCACTTAGACCACAAACGGGGTTATAAAACACCTGAATCCATTGCTAAAAATCAGGCTATCCGAAAAGAGACAAGGTCTCAAAAATTGGTGTGGACACACTACGGCATCACCAAGTAGTAGGCTAGTTCATTCTTCTTTTCCAAGCGTTTCAGCTCCCTGAACCGTTCCAGAACACCAAGGGCGTTCAAGTAACATATGGTCCATCCTTTTTTGCCATCAAGGATTCCTAATCGGAGAATGTAGTGGTTGAAGAATTTCCAGATGGGTTTCACCGTCATTAAAAGGTAATTGAAGTGCCGCTCCTTATAAAAATCCTCTTTGGCCTTTAAACGACCATACTTGAGCATTTTTCCCTTGTAATCTTCGTAGTTTTTGTAGCAAAAGTGGATTAATTTTTCCTGTAGGATGCCGGATTCTCCATCCACTACCAATGTTTCGTGTACAATCTTTCGGTCGGTGAAATGGGCTTTGCTCTTGCGGAACAGTCTATAATTTTTATCGGTTTGCCAGCCACTAAAGTTAAGGGGTTCATCCTGGAACATAAACTTTCGGTAAAACCAGTAGGCTTCTTTGGCATCGGGCTGGTTGATGGTATGCAAAATTTCTTTTTCAAGACTTTCGGTAACTACCTCATCCGCATCCAAAAACAAAACCCAATCATTGGAAGCCTGTTTTAGCGTGAATGATTTTTGCGCGGTGAAATTATCAAAAGGATTTTGGATTACGGTCACTTTTGGGTGGTCCAAAAGATACTCGTAGGTACCATCGGTGCTATAAGAATCTACCACGATGATTTCATCAGCAAAGGAAACGGAGTCGATACACTTTTCAATGTAACCCATTTCGTTGTAGGTTATGATCAGTGCTGATAATTTTTGCTTTGGGGTGCGCAATCCAGCCATATTTATTGGTGTAGTGTTTTGGTATTTTACAAAGCTATAACAAAAAAACAGGTTAAAAATTGTTTATGCGTGACTTTTTCTTACAAACAATCAACTGGACAATTTCCCTACCCGTTTTATGTTAAAATCCTCTTTTTGATATTCTAGGTTTACTATGAAGACGAGAAAATGTATCTTGGGTTGCTTTAAAATTTGTGAAATTCTTTTAGATGGATATACTTCTTTACGTAGTTGCTTTGGGTGTTGTTGCCTTTTTTACGGGTAAATTTATCAAACATAAATCGTTGTACCCCTTTATGCCCTTTAAATACGATTTCCGAAAAAGGCGGGATACTTTCCTGAAGACCATGGAGTTGATGGAGCAAATCAACGCTAGAGTGATTATTGAGACTGGCACCTCGCGTGAAGGATTAAAGGGAGCCAAGAGCAATGGTGCGGCCACCATCGTATTTGGAAAATGGGCAAAAGAGCACGGTGCAGTACTCCATTCGGTGGACATCAATTCGGAATCCATTGCCAACTCCAGTGCAGAAGTGGAGCGACAGGGCCTGCAGGATACGGTGACCCTTCACCATTCCGATTCGTTGGATTTTCTTAAGGATTTTGCTCAACCGGTCGATATGCTCTATTTGGACAGTTACGATTATAGTTCACATGACGTTGAAATTCAGCGGAAAAGCCAAGAACACCATTTGGAGGAATTTAAACGAATAGCAGATCAGTTGCACGAAAACACCATTGTTTTGATCGATGATTGCGACCTGCCCAATGGAGGGAAGGGCAAATTAGTGATTGCCTACATGTTGGAGCATGGCTGGAAAATTGTCTTGGAATCCTATCAAGTGCTATTGGTCCGAAACAACTTCGCTTTGGATAAAGCTGTCTAATTGCTCCAAAAACAACTCAGGTTTAAATTGTTGATACAATGCTTCGGCATTGGCTTTCCGTTCCTTTTTGGGCATTTCCAAAATCTCTGGGGCAAAATCCGCTAAATGTACGGCTTGGTTTTTCTGATTTTGGTTAAAAGTAAGCCAAGCAGTCTTGGAAATCCATGGGGAGAATATGGAAAAATTGGGAATACCAATGGCTTTGGCCATGTTGGTGCTACCACCCTCATTTCCGATATATGCGTCACATTGGTCCAAAAGTGCGATAAACGACCGCAAGGAAGGACAAAACACCTCTTCCTTGATGTTATTTCGTGTTTTGGACGAACAATGATCCAGAAATTCGTCCAAACTTGCACTTTGGTTCGGCAAATAGTTGAGCAAAAGGGTCACCTGATACCGCTCCGAAATAAAATCCAAAGTCTTTGCCAGATACGCTAGCGGATAGGTTTTACTGGGTTGACTGCCCAACAAGCCTACCATAATTAGGGGTTTGGAAGTGTCAATTTGATGATTGGCCAGTAGTTCTTTGGCCTTCTCCTTTTCAGGTGTGGACAGATATATTTTTGGTGCCAGATTGGGCTGTTTCAATTCTGGAATCAGAGGAGCAAGCAAAATAAGCCTGTTTTCAATCGCATGCCCCAAAGTAGTGTTCGGGTTGCTGGAGTAGGAAAACAAATGGGTGTAAATAAACTTGGAGTACCATTTTTTATAGGAAATCTTTATATCGGCATTCGAATAATAACTGATCAGATTGCTTTCCAGTTTGCAGTATACATCTATGGTGGCGTTGTACTTTTCTCTTTTCAAAGATTTTAAAAACTTGAAGAATGCCAGCTTGTTTTCCCGATATTCGTTTTTAAAAAGAATGATTTTGTCAACAAAAGGATTTTCCTCCACCACCGCCAAAGTAGATTCGTTGATGACGTAGTGGACTTCGCAATCCGGGAAATGGATTTTTAGGTGTTCACACAGAATTGTGCTCGCCAGCACATCCCCGACCATTTTTTGCTGAATAATCAAAAACCGCATTTGAGCTGTGTTTTGCAAATAGCTTTCTTTTAAGGGAGGTTGACTTTATGCTTTTCCAAATGTATAAAATAGAAAGGACAGACAAGGTAAACAAAATTGTTCAACATTGACTGTCCCAATAAACTATAAAGCTTTGAATTCTATACCGCTACATCGTGCTCGCGCAGGGCATTGTTCAAGGAGGTCTTCTTATCGGTGCTTTCCTTGCGCTTGCCTATGATCAGGGCACAGGGCACTTGATATTCTCCTGCAGGAAATTTTTTGGTATAGCTTCCGGGAATCACTACCGATCTTGCAGGAACCCTCCCTTTAAGTTCAACGGGTTCATCTCCAGTAACATCGATAATCTTGGTAGATGCCGTTAGTACCACATTGGCTCCCAAAACAGCCTCTTTCTCTACGCGAACACCTTCTACCACAATACAGCGGGAACCGATAAAGGCATTATCCTCAATAATCACTGGGGCGGCTTGCAAAGGTTCCAAAACCCCACCAATGCCAACACCACCACTCAAGTGAACGTTTTTGCCAATTTGTGCACAACTTCCCACCGTGGCCCAAGTATCCACCATGGTTCCTTCATCTACATAGGCACCAATATTTACGTAACTCGGCATCAAAATAGTGCCTTTGGAAATATAGGCTCCGTGCCTGGCCACTGCATGGGGAACCACACGGACCCCTTTTTCTTTGTAACCCTTTTTCAAAGGTATTTTATCATGATATTCAAAGATGCCAGCTTCCAAAACTTCCATTTTTTGGATGGGGAAGTACAGCACCACCGCCTTTTTCACCCATTCGTTGATCTGCCATCCATCAGTGGTTGGCTCGGCACAGCGAAGCTCGCCAAGGTCAATTAGGTTGATGACTTCTCGTATGGCCTCTTGCGTCTTTTCCTCTTCCAATAAGGCCCTATTGTCCCACGCTTGCTCGATAAGCGTTCTTAATTCTGTCATTTTTCTTAAAGTTTTGACAAAGATACGCCCCATGGCAGAATTATGGTTCCCATTTTTAAGTGCATAACATTTTTAGGGTTATTTTTGCCAAAAAATTGTTTTGGCTAGAATTTTGGCTTTGGATTTTGGAAAGGTACGGACAGGAATTGCGGTTACTGATGAACTTCAGTTGATCGCTTCTGGGTTAACAACCGTTGAAACCAAAGACCTTCTGGACTTTTTGGAGGAATACACCCAACAGGAATCCGTTGAGCGATTTGTGGTGGGTTTGCCCAAACAAATGGACAACACGGCTTCAGAGTCCGAAGTGCTCATCCAAAACTTTTTGAAGAAGCTGACGGCCAAGTTTCCTTCAATCCCCGTGGAACGCCAAGATGAGCGATTTACCTCCAAAATGGCATTTCAATCCATGTTGGACAGCGGAATGAAAAAGAAGAAACGAAAGGATAAGGCCCTTGTGGACGAAATTAGTGCCACGCTCATATTGCAGGCCTACTTAAACAGATTTTGATTTATGATTTTACCGATAGTAGCTTACGGAGACCCCGTTTTGCGAAAAAAAGCAAAGGATATTGCTGAAGATTATCCCAAACTTGACGAATTGATCACCAATATGTGGGAGACCATGTACAACGCCCATGGGGTTGGATTGGCCGCTCCCCAAGTAGGGCTCCCTATTCGGGTTTTTCTGGTGGACACCACGCCTTTTGCAGATGATGAAGACCTGACCGAAGCTGAACAAAAACAGTTGGACGGATTCAAAAAAGTGTTCATCAATGCCAAGATTGAGGACGAAAATGGCAAGGAATGGGACTTTAATGAAGGTTGTTTGAGCATCCCCGACATTCGGGAAGATGTAAAGCGCAAGCCCGAAATCACCATTAGTTATTTGGATGAGGATTTTAAACCCCATACCGAAACCTTTGATGGGCTATTGGCCCGTGTGATTCAGCACGAATACGATCATATCGAAGGGATTTTGTTCACCGATAAGCTATCTTCCCTTAAAAAACGATTGTTGAAAAGCCGTTTGGAAAAGATTTCCAAAGGAAAGATCAGCGTGGACTACCGGATGCGGTTTCCCAATATCAAAAAAGGACGTTAAAAAAATCGCGGTTTGCGATAAAAACATATTTTTGCGCCCATAAATTACTATTTGAATGGCATTAGACAAGATTTTATCTATTGGAGGTAAACCAGGACTTTACAAATTATTGACCCAAACCCGAGGTGGCTTTGTTGGCGAATCCCTATTGGATGGCAAGCGTGTGACCGTTGGTTTAAGAAGCAATGTGAGCGTGCTGTCCGAAATAGCCATTTATACCTTGGAGGAAGAGATTCCCTTAAAGGAAGTGTTCCAAAAAATCAAGGAGAAAGAAGATGGGAAAAAGACCTCCATCAGCCACAAGGCGGACAAAATCGAGTTGGAGGAATATTTCTTCGAGATACTTCCCAATTATGATGAGGACCGTGTGTACGCTAGTGACATCAAGAAAATTATACAGTGGTACAACATCCTTCTCGACAACAATATTACTGAATTTGTTGAAGCGGAAAAGGATGCTGAAGAACCTACTGTGTCTGCCTCCGAAGAGGAAGAATAAACACTATTCTTTGTTCCAGTCCACCAACTTTGTTGGATAATAATTGATATCCATGGCTTCCAAATAGGGAACCTGTGCGGTAAGGCGTTCTTTGTAGTCGTCCCAATTAAGATGTTCGCTGGGTGACCATCCCAATTCGGCGTAGCCGATCACTCTAGGAAAGGCCAAATACTCCAATTCGGCACTGTTGCTAATGGTTTCGGACCATAACGGGGCTTCAATCCCCAAAATGTGCTCTACCGGAAGTCCTTCCACATAGCTTTCTGGATTCCACTGGTAACCCACATCAACAGGGATGTAGCCCGCCCATTTTAAACCGTATTCGGAAATGGAATCATATTTCATGTCCAAATAGGTCTTTTTAGCTGGCGACATAATGATTTTGGAGCCGTTTTCAGCAGCTTTAAGTGCATTCTCAGGCTCGTTCCAAAATTGGGCAATGGAACTGGCGTCAATATCGGCTTGGGCGATTTCATCCCATCCAATCATTCTTTTGTTGTGTTTTTGGACAATCTTTTCCACTTTTTCCACAAAAAGGATATAATCACTTTTTTTGGTCACATGGCTTTCATCACCCCCAATATGAAAGTAGGGCCCAGGGCTCATGGCAGCTATTTCGCCGATTACATCATCCAAGAAGCTGTACACCGTATCTTTTTGGGCATCAAACGAACTGTAACCCACCTTCATGTCGGTTCGTACTCGTGGAGTCTCGGCACCGGCATAGTGTAAAAAGGGATAGCTCAAGGAAGCAGCATTGGTGTGCCCGGGCATATCGATTTCGGGAACAATGGTCATATGTCTATCCGCAGCATAGGCAACAATGTCCTTGTACTCCTCTTGAGTGTAAAAGCCACCTTCGCCGCCACCTACTTCGCTAGCACCACCTACCTCAGTGAGTTTGGGCCATGATTTGATTTCAATACGCCAGCCTTGATCATCCGATAGGTGCAGGTGTAGCGTATTAAACTTGTAGTAAGCGAGGGCATCAATATATTTTTTGACTTCTTCCACGGTGAAAAAGTGTCGCGCTACGTCCAGCATGGAACCGCGATACCCAAATTTTGGGGCATCCATGATTTTTCCTGAGGGAATTACCCACATCGGACCGTCCGTAAGGGTATCGTTGCTTTTTTCGGGAATGAGCTGTCGAAGTGTTTGTACCCCTCTAAAAGCACCCGCAGCGGTCTTGGCATTCAATAAAATGGAATCCTTTTTAATGTAAAGTTGATAAGCCTCTGGATTGTCCAATTCCACACTGTCCGATTGGTTGATGTAGATCAAACGTTCCAAGGTAGCTTCGGATGGTGTGTTTACACCAAGGGCAAGTCCTGTTTTAGACTTGATTTGATCGGATAAAAACTGGCCTACTTTTTCAAATTCGGGGTCCGTGGTGGTCGTGTAAATCGCAGTACCTGCATCCAAGCCAAACGCACTTCCCGTGGAAATGGTTTTAATGGGCTTTGGAATCAGCGGAGCACTGGCTAGGTCTGTTTTAGGAAAGTTGATTTCCCTTTTTTCGGTTTGGCAAGCTGCTATGCAGAGTACTGCAACGAACAGCAAAATAGATCTGTAAATCACGTTTGTTTAGTTTTAGTCCATGTAATTTTTGATGACATCGTACCAGATGTCATATCCTTTTTCGTTCATGTGTAGGCCATCCTCCACAAAGATGTCTTTCTTTACCTTTTTGTTGTCCAACATAGGGTACCAAACATCCACAAAAACGATTCCTTCTGTTTTGGATGCCAATCGGTCCAGTTTTCTGTTCAATCTTCGATACCTGCCACGGTATTTCCACCGGGAAATACTGGGTTTGGCGGAAATCAGCACAATTTCCATGTTTGGGTTTCTTTTTTGTAAGGTATTTAGGATGGCTTCGGCCTTTTTCAGGATTTTTCGAGGCCTTTTTTTAGCGAAAATATCATTGTCGCCTTCGTAAATAAAGACCTTCACCGGCTTGTAATTCAATATCAGTTCATCCAAATAAAGCTCCAAATCCGAGAATTGGGAACCTCCAAATCCTGTATTGAGAACTTGGTGCTGGGGAAACCGCTGTTGGACATCGTTCCAAAAACGAATACTGGAACTACCGGTGAAAACAATGGTTGGGCGAGAGGCATCCCAAAGGGAATCATTTTTTTGCTGTATGGATTTTACCTCGTCCTTGAACGGATTATCGGTTTGCCCAAAAACCAAAAAGGGGGCTAAGAGCAACGCAATAAAAAGATGTTTCATGTTACCGGGGTTTGCCTTAAAACGACGTTGAAGATAATGATATTTTTCGGTAACTCTGGTTTGTTGAAAAGTTGGTAGGGCTCTTTTCATAAGTAAGTCTTGTGAAAGGAATCTCAACCCTTTAGACTTCGTACTTTTGAACAAAATTCAAAGCCATGCACACCAGAACGGAACAGTTGGCCGCTTTTGACCGTCTTTTGACCATTATGGACGAGTTGCGGGAGCAGTGCCCTTGGGACAGGAAACAGACCATGCAAAGCCTACGTCACCTGACCATTGAGGAGACCTACGAATTGGGCGATGCCATTCTCGATAATGATTTGGAAGAGGTAAAGAAGGAACTGGGCGATATTTTACTGCATATCGTTTTTTATGCAAAAATCGGTTCGGAAACGCAGGATTTTGATATTGCCGACGTAGCCAATGGCATCTGTGAAAAACTCATCAACCGCCATCCGCATATTTATGGTGATGTTAAAGTAGAAAATGAAGAGGAGGTCAAGCAAAACTGGGAGAACATCAAGCTAAAAGAGGGGAAGAAAAGTGTATTAGAAGGCGTTCCCAATGGGTTGCCATCCTTGGTCAAGGCCAACCGAATCCAAGACAAGGTGGCAGGAGTGGGGTTTGATTGGGAAAAACCCGAACAGGTCTTTGAAAAACTGCAAGAGGAATTGGCCGAGCTTAAAGAGGAGGTGCGGACGCAAGATGCCGATAAAATGGAATCCGAATTTGGCGATGTGCTTTTTTCCATTGTGAATTACGCCCGTTTTTTAAAAATCAACCCGGAAAATGCTTTGGAACGGACCAATAAAAAGTTCATCAAGCGCTTTCAATATCTGGAACAGAAAGCCAAGGAAAATGGAAAATCCATGAAGGATATGACCTTGGCCGAAATGGATGTGTACTGGGAAGAGGCGAAGAAACTTTAATTTGTGGCGCCTCCCATGTAAGAAGTCGCCCAAATTGCCGTCAATCTAGCTATATTTGCCATCCTTTTTAAGTAATCGCCGTGTTTCAAAACTACACCAAGGAATTTGCCTATAATCTAAAACTGTCGTATCCCGTGATTTTGGGAATGTTGGGGCACACTTTTGTGGCCTTTGCGGACAATATCATGGTGGGGCAATTGGGAACGGCCGAACTGGCTGCCGTTTCTTTGGGAAACAGTTTTGTTTTTATTGCGATGTCACTCGGAATCGGTTTTTCCACGGCCATCACCCCTTTGGTGGCCGAAGCGGATGGCGCCAAGGACCAAGCTTCCGGGAAAAGTGCCCTAAAACATGGTTTGGTGCTTTGCACTTTATTGGGATTGTCCCTTTTTGGGCTCATTTTGCTGGCCAAACCGTTGATGCACCACATGAAGCAACCTCCCGAAGTTGTGGAATTGGCCTTACCATATTTGGATTTGGTCGCTTTTTCGTTGGTGCCCCTGATTATTTTTCAAGCATTTAAGCAGTTTTCTGAGGGACTTTCCCAGACCAAATACCCCATGTATGCGACCATATTGGCCAATGTGGTGAACATCACCTTAAATTATTTGTTCATTTTTGGTTCCTTCGGATTCCCCAAACTAGGTATTGTCGGTGCTGCAATAGGTACCTTGGCCTCGCGTGTGATTATGGTGGCCTTTATTTGGTATCTGTTGAAGCGAAAGAAGAAATTTGAATCCTATGTGACCCATTTCAATTTTAAGGAAATTGAGAATCGGGTGATGAAAAAAATCATAAGTCTTGGTTTTCCCTCGGCCTTGCAAATGTTTTTTGAGGTGGCCATCTTTACTGCGGCCATCTGGTTGAGTGGGGTGTTGGGTAAAAATGCCCAAGCGGCCAACCAAATTGCCTTAAACCTGAGCAGTATGACCTTTATGGTGGGCATGGGCCTCAGCGTGGCGGCCATGGTTCGTGTGGGCAATCAAAAAGGACTGCGCAACCACAAGGAATTAAAGCGTATTGCGGAATCCATTTTTTTCCTGACCCTGATTTTGGAAGTGGCCTTCGCGGCTATTTTCTTGTTGGGAAGGCATTGGTTCCCTACCATTTATTTGGACGTGGACGATATTGTCAACCAAGCCGATAACGCAGAAGTGATCATTGTCGCAGCCGAGCTACTTTTGGTAGCGGCCTTTTTTCAGATTTCTGATGGCCTACAGGTCGTGGTTTTGGGCGCATTACGGGGTTTGCAAGATGTGAAGATACCTACTTTTATCACTTTTGTGGCCTACTGGTTGATTGGTTTTCCCATCAGTTACTATTTGGGCTTGCATACCCGTTTTGAAAGCACGGGGATTTGGATTGGATTGTTGTCGGGGCTAACCGCATCGGCCGTAATGTTGTATCTTCGATTTAACTTCTTGACCAAGAAATTGATTGAAGAATAGTTTCGGCACCCTGAGCTTGTCTCAGGGTCTCATTACAAAATGAAAATATATGTGATGTTGAAACGAGTTCAACATGACGCCTTAAAAAATATAAAATATTAGATTTCATATTGGAAATCAAAATACGAGCACATGGAACTACCTAAATTTTTATTGGCCGACAATACGGATCATCCCGATGCCATCTTTATTGTCCATACCGAATACCCACGTTTTATCATCAATTTGGAAAATGATGAGGTGGAATGGATGGAAGAGTTCTCCAAGGAGGACGAGGCCGATTTGATGGAAGAAGCGGAAAGCTTGATCGAGGCCGCTACTGCGTTTTATGATCGGGAAGTCTCCAGATACGATTCTTGATGCTGGAGCAGCTACTGCAATACGATAAAGAACTGTTTTTGTTTCTCAACGGATTGGGAACCGAAACTTGGGACGGCTTTTGGATGTTCATGACCACCACCCGAAATTCCGCTCCACTTTATCTGCTATTGCTCTATTTGTCATATCGAAGCTTCGGTTGGAAGGGAACGGGAATTGTTTTGGTATCCATTGCCCTGCTGATTACCTGTACGGACCAACTATCCAACTTTTTTAAATATGGCGTAGGTCGATTGCGGCCTTGTCATGACCTTGAGGTAAGTCCAGCCATGCGTTTGGTGAAAAGCTATTGTGGCGGACAGTTCGGGTATTTTTCCGCCCATGCAGCCAATTCGTTTGGACCCGCTATTTTCTTTACCGTGATGTTCAGGAACAAGGTAAAGTACATTTCTTGGGTGTTGTTGCTTTGGGCCTGTGTGGTGGCCTATAGCCGAATTTACATTGGCGTACACTATCCGTTGGATGTGCTTACCGGCGCTTTGGTAGGTTCCCTGTTCGGGTGGTTATGGGCCAAGTTGGCTATATTTGCTTTCCAAAAAACAGGGGTATGATATCCACCACGCGATACTGGTTTTACTTGGCACTGATTGTATTGGTGTACATCATTGGGATGTTCGTCACCTTAATGGAAAACGATTCGGCCCAATTTGCCGTAATGGCGATGCGCATGGTACAGGAAAACGACTTTTTAAGCCTGTTCAAGGGGCCAGAAGAGTATCTGGATAAGCCCCACATGCATTATTGGTTGGCCGCACTTTCGTACAAATTGTTCGGTATCCACGATTGGGCATACCGTATTCCCGGTATTTTGTCGACCTTATTGGGTGCCTACAGCTGCTACGGCCTGGGAAAATTATTGTATAACAAGGAGGTGGGACGTTTGGCCTCTTTGATTTTTATGACGGCCCAAACCATCGTATTGGCCAATATCGATGTACGTACCGATGCTGTTTTGACCGGATTTGCCATTTTCTCCATTTGGCAACTGGTTACCTATGTGGAGAAAAACACCCTAAAAAGCATCGCTCTAGGTGCCTTTGGGGCAGGCATGGCCTTTTCCACCAAAGGGCAGATAGCCTTGGTGGTCATCGGGATATCGCTGCTCTGTCATTTGGCATATACCCGAAAGTGGCAATCATTGCTACATTGGAAGGTTGTTGTGGCGATTTTGGTATTTGCGTTGACTATTTCGCCCATGCTGTATGCCTATTACCATCAATTTGATTTGCATCCCGAGAAAGTGATTCGCGGAAAGGACAACCGCAGTGGTATCTTTTTTATTTTTTGGGAGCAGAGCTTCGAACGGATGAGCGGAGAGGGGATAGGGAAGAACAGTAGCGACTTTTTCTTTTTCTTCCATACGTTTTTGTGGGTGTTCCTGCCGTGGACCGTACTCGCCTTATTGGGGTATTGGATGAAGGTCAAGGCCTTATGGAAGGTCAAGTTTGCTTATCGTCCGAATTTGGAATTTTTGACCGTAGGCGGTATTTCGATTTTGTTCCTGCTCATCAGTTTTGCACAGTTCAAACTGCCCCACTACATGAACATCCTCATGCCACTCTACGCCATCCTGTCGGCAGGATTTTTATATATGCTGCATCAAAAGGAACAAAAGAAAATGGCAAAGGTGATTCTGGGCATCCAATATTTTATATTGGGGTTGGTAGTAATCTTTGTGGTATTGATCAGTTTTTTAGTGTTCCAATTGGAACATTGGTACGGGTATGCGCTTTTGCTTCTGGCTGTCGGTACGGTTGGTTACATCATCCTACAAAAAGATGGGCCATATACAAAAATTGCTACGGTTGCTTTATGGAGCTCGGTACTGTTGAATGGATTTATGAATGCCCATTTTTATCCCAAACTGCTCGAATACCAAGGTGGCTCCAATATGGCCGCCATAGTTGAAGAGAAACAGATTCCAGTGGACAGGATTTACAAGATTTCGGAACGCTATTCATGGTCGCTGGATTTCTATAACAAAAAACCGGTTCAAATCACCTCGCTGGACGACATTGCCTCCAAAAGTGATGTTTGGGTCTATGCCACGGATGATGAACTGCAAAAGTTGAAACAAAAAGGTGTGGCCTGGGATGATCAGATTACGGTAGATCAATTCCGAATTACCCGATTGCAGATCAAATTTTTGAATCCGAACACGAGGGAAGAAAAATTGAACCAAATGCATTTGGTGCACTTGGACTAAGCTACTGATTCCAGTTTTGGCTTTTTAAAATGATAGATGACTCCAAAAAGAGAAATCAGGGCGGTAATCAAAAAGAAAGCAAAACTGACCCCAATGGAAGTGCTTTCATCTAACCCCAACCATTTGGCGCCATATAAAAAAGTGACTTCCCGACTTCCAATACCTCCAATGGTCAAAGGGATTACCGATACAATGGAAGAAATCAGAAATACAAACAAGTACTCGACGGTGTCCAAACTAACGGACAAGGCCTTCAGAATAAACAAAACACTGATGAGCTGAGCCATTTGTACCATGGCCGAAAACCCCAAAGATTTCCAAAAAACAGGTAGAATCGACGTAAAAAAGGTCTTATTCACGAACCAGAACACCACAATGCTCAGGGGAATGGCTGCTATAAACAGGCCGTAAAACTTTTGAAAAAAAGCGTTCTTGGATAGTATGGCCAGCAAGCAGGCATACACAAAAAGCAGGAGCATACCGCTCAACCGATCTAAGAGTATGCTCGACACCACTTTTTTGGTTCCCGGTTGATATTCTTTTTGGACGACGTAGCCCTTGTACGCATCACCGCCAATCCCACCCGGCAAAAACAGGTTATAGAACATCCCCAACAACGATAATTTTAAATTGCTCCATTGTGTGAGAGGCGCCCCAATTTGGTGAAAATATAAATTGGTCCGGATGGCCGAAATTACCTTCGACAACACAAAAAACAGCACGGCCAAGGATAAGTAGGGTGGGTCGCTTTTTTTTAGCGTTTGGAGTACATCTTTCAGCTCTATTTTGGTGAAAATAAAGTAGATCAGCACTGCGCTAATCACAATTTTTAACGCGGTGATACCTTTTTTACGCAGCTTTTCCGTCACCTATGCTGATTTTTTTGATGCGATACGGACGTTTTTGCTGGGATTCGTAGTAGGTACGGATCAAGAGTTCCATTACAATGCCGATGGTAAACAATTGGATTCCCCCCACAATAAACATCATCCCGAAAATTAGCAATGGCCGGGTACCGATATCCTGTCCAAAGCCGAGTTTGACGATCAATAGGTACACATTGATTAAAATACCAAGGATTACCAGCAACACTCCAAAAATTCCGAACAAGTGAATGGGCCGTTGGAAATATTTTCGAATAAAGAGCAACAGCATCATATCGGCCACTACCTTAAAAACACGCTCCAACCCATATTTGGAAACACCTGCGTGCCTGGCATGGTGCTTTACGGGGACTTGTTTGATCTGTGCGCCTTCCAAATGGGCCAAAAGCGTAATAAAACGGTGCATTTCCCCATAAAGGTTTAGACTTTTGGCAATATCCTTGGTAAATACCTTGAGGGCGCAACCATTGTCCTTAATGTCCAATTTGGTTACCCTGCGCACCAAAAAGTTGGCGATTTTGGAGGGTATTTTTTTAACAAGGGAGTCTTTCCGTTTTTGACGTATTCCGGTGACCAGATCATATTCTTCACCAATGGCATATTCCAGCATGCCCGGAATATCGGAGGGATCGTTTTGCAAATCACCGTCCATGGTAATGATGTATTCACCTTCGGCATAGTCAATTCCGGCAGCGAGGGCCAAACTCTGCCCGTAATTTTTTTTGAGTTCGATCAAGTGGACTCTCTTATCGTCCATTTCCTTGACCTTGATGCGCGTTTTGTCCGTGGAAAAGTCATCCACATATACAATTTGGTAGTTGTACCCCTCCAGACTTTCGTTGATCTTCTGGGTCAAAAGAACCACATTGTCCTCCTCGTTGTACAAAGGAACCACTATGGATAACAGGGAATCGGTAACGGTGCTCATTCGGTATAAAATCTGTGCAAATTTATCGCTTTTATTTAAAGTTCCTTGGTAATCTTGTCCAACAGGAGTTTTACGGCATAAAAGGGGGAGATTTTGTGTGATTCGATATCCGTCAATAGTTTGGCCTGTTCCTTTTTAAAGGTTTCCTTTTGATGGAAAAATTGCTTAATGTATTCATCCACGGTCTGAAGGAACCAATTTTTGTTCTGTTGCTGCCGGTTCTTTTCAAAAAAACCATTTTCCTTGGTGTGCGACACAAAACGTTGTACCATTTCCCAAATTTCAATGATTCCGGTGTTTTCTACCGCAGAGCATTTCTTCACTTTGGGTATCCAACCATTAGCTTTGGGAGGATATAGGTGCAAGGCCCTTGAAAATTCAGTTACGGCTAACTGCGCATGTTCCTTGTTGCTGCCATCCGCTTTGTTGATGGCAATGGCATCGGCCATCTCCATAATGCCCCGTTTGATGCCCTGCAGTTCGTCTCCCGCTCCCGATAGTTTCAGCAGCAGAAAAAAATCGACCATACTGTGGACGGCAATTTCGCTTTGGCCCACACCGACCGTTTCCACTAAAATCACATTGTACCCTGCAGCCTCGCAGAGCATGATGCTTTCTCGGGTTTTTTGTGCCACCCCTCCCAAAGAGCTACCGGAAGGGGACGGACGGATAAAGGCATTCGGGTCCTTTGCCAAGGTCTCCATTCGGGTTTTGTCGCCCAAAATGCTTCCCTTGCTTAATGAGCTGGTCGGGTCCACGGCCAAAACGGCCACTTTGTTGCCTTGTTCGGTCAAGGTTTTGCCCAAGGTTTCGATGAACGAACTTTTGCCCACTCCGGGAACGCCTGTGATACCCAACCGAATGCTTTGGCTGGGCTTGGACAGACATTTTTCGATCACCGCGTTGGCTTTTTCTGCATGTTCCGGTTTGGTGCTCTCCAAAAGCGTGATGGCCTTGGCCAGCATGGCTTTGTTTCCATCAAATATTCCTTGAGCCAACGCATCTGCCGAAAGTTCCTGCTTTCGGAGTACCTTGATCTTGGAAATGGTGTTTTCGGGTGTTTTGTTATCGTCTGCCAAAGGGAATCGTCGGTTTATACGAATTTATAAAGATTTTATGGGTTTGATTCTATGGGGCGACAAATCCATACTTTTTCCATATTTCCATTTCACAAAAATTTAATATCCATTCCTCCACACTTCCGCTCACAAATTGGTACCTTATTCGGTCAGCAATCGGTCGTATTGAACGAACCGATTTTTATGAACCTATAAACAGTTAAAAGATGAAGACTATTTTTGAGGCTCAGGCCACCAATACGGGCGGAAGGTCAGGACATGTAAAGAGTGAGGACGGTGTTTTGGATTTTCCGATAAGCATGCCCAATTCCAAAGGAAAACCGGACCCAAAATCCACCAATCCCGAAGAACTCTTTGCGGCAGCCTATTCCACCTGCTATGCCGGTGCCGTGCAGGCCGTGGCCAAAAATCACAATATTGACGACCTTGGGGATTTCAATGTAACCGCCATTGTAGCCTTCAATAAGGAAGAGGAAGGTTTTTTCTTGGAAGTGACTTTGGATACATATCTGCCTACAGTGGACAAGGAAATGGGCGAGACCATCATTAAGGAAGCCCACGAGATGTGCCCGTATAGCAAGGCCACCCGCGATAATATCACCGTTCACTTAAACTTAATGTTGGACGAATAAACTGCGTAACCTATTAAAAATGAGCCCCGTTGTGATGTGCAGCGGGGCTTTTTTGTTAAAAATGCGCCAAAAACTACCTAATTTGCAACGTTGCGTTTTTTGCATCGTCCTTAATATAGAACCACTAAAAAAACCGAACATAGAACCAAGTGCGCTCCATATTGAGCTTGTAGAGAAGTGCAAGGCAAACGACCGTCATGCACAAATGAAACTGTACCGTCAGTATTGCGATGGGATGTTCTGTGTGGCCATGCGGTTCCTCAAAAATGCGGATGATGCGGAAGATGTGTTGCAAGATTCTTTTATAAAAGCGTTTCAGCGGATTGAGCAATTTAAGGGGGATGTGACGTTCGGGGCTTGGTTGAAACGTATTGTGGTGAATGGCAGTATCGACTTTTTAAAGTCGAAACACCAACGAACGGTAGAGTTGAACGAGAATTATATGCAAGTTGCCGCCGATGATGATTGGTCTGTGGAAGAAGGCATCTCCATGGATCAGGTCAAGGAAGCCATCGACGAACTGGCACCAAAATATAAATATGTAGTGCAATTGTTTCTAGTGGAAGGATACGACCACAGTGAGATTTCCGAAATTCTGGACATAACGGAAACAACATCTAGAACGAGGCTCTTAAGAGGAAAGGCACAACTGAAAGAAAAATTAAAGGATTTGGCTTATGGCACGTGATCTTAGAAAATTGTTTGAAAAGGAAAGGGAGGAGCAAGGTTTTACCATGAAAGAGGGACATGAGGACCGGTTCTTTGCCAAGTTGGAGCAGGAACTCCCCAAAAACCCTCCAAAACAAAAGGTGTTTTCCCTTTGGATGCAGATAGCAGCTTCGGTTGTTGTAGTACTTGGACTGTCCATCTACTATTTCTCTAGTTCGGATACTCCTTTGCCCGATGAAAAAGTAACGGTAGTGGACAGGAACAATCCTAGTGGGGAGGCGCAGGGTATTTCCTTGGGTGATTTGTCCCCAGACCTTAAAAAAATAGAAACCTATTATACGACCAACATCAACCTACAATTGTCCGATTTGGCCGACGACCCTGGGAACAAGGAATTGGTGGACAGTTATATGGAACGTTTGGCCGAACTGAATCAAGAATATCAACGATTGAACCAAGAACTGAACGAATTGGGTCCCAACGACCAGACCATCAGTGCCTTGGTGAACAACCTACAGCTACGGTTGCAGTTGTTGCAAAAATTAAAATCAAAGTTAAATCAATTAAAATCATCAAAAAATGAACAGGAATCATCAAATATGGTGTAGTGGATTGCTGCTTGTGCTCGTCGGTTTTACCGGTATGGCACAACAAAAGTCCAAAACCTACAAAGAAACTTTCAATGTCAACAAGGACACGGAGTTGAACATCACGACCAGTTATGCGGACATTGAGTTCCAAACATGGAATAAGGACGAAGTGGAAATCACCGCCATCATCGAGTTGGATGGGGTGGATCAAAAGGAGGCCGATTCCTATTTTGATAGGGATTTGGTGAAGATTATGGGAAATAGCAAGGAAATTGAGGTCAGTACCAAAGGGGCATCACCTTATTCCTTTGACTTCAACACGGTAAATATCGGTGTTCCCGATATGCCATCGGTAGCGGAAATTATGGCCAGTGTGGAAATCCCTGAGATTGTGCTGCCAGAAATTGCCGTAATGCCTTCCATGCCACCTTTGCCGCCCCTGCCGCCCATTGAGTTTGATTATGATGCGTATAAAAAGGACGGTGAGAAATATATGAAGGAGTGGCAAAAGGAGTTTGAGAAAACCTTTGATAAGGAATATAAGGAGCGTTTTGAAAAATGGGGCAAAGAAATGGAGAAGATGGCCGAAGAGCGCGAAGCCCGAAGGGAAGAGATGAAAGGAGAACGTGACAAACTCCGAGAAGAGCGTGAAAAGGTGCGCGAGGAAATGCACGAACAATTGAGGGAGCAGCGCGAAGAACTTCGTGCCCAAAGGGAAGAGCTCAGAAGCGAACAGGCGGAACTCAGAAAACAACTACGGGAAGAGGCCAGGACCATACACGGAAGCCCCAATGTGTTCTATTTTTCTTCTGATGGAAAACATAAGGAATACAAGGTCAAAAAACGAATCATCATTAAAATGCCCAAGTACATTAAATTGAACATGAACGTGAGGCACGGTGAGGTGAAACTTGCCGAAAACACCAAAAACATCAATGCAAGCTTGTCCTACGCAAGCTTGCTTGCTTCTACCATTGAAGGGGCCAACACCGATATTCGTGTATCCTACTCCCCGGTAGTGGTACAGAACTGGAACTATGGTAGGCTCAGTGCCGATTATTCGGATAAAGTCAATTTAAAGGAGGTGAAGGAGTTGCGGTTGAATTCGGTATCGTCCAATGTGGTTATCGGAAAAGTAGTGGGCAAGGCCTTGGTGACGAATAATTTTGGTGCCTTGAGCATAGACCAGGTTTCCGATGGGTTCCAAACCATCGATATTTCGGTGGAGAATGGCGAGTTGGATTGTGTTCTTCCAGAAACTCCCTATACCATTTCGGTGAACGAGACAACTTCTGGTTTTCAATATCCAAAATCCCTAAAGTTGACATCCACCAAAAAGAATGGAGGCAACGCCTATACGGGTTACCATTTGAACAAGACAGATGGGAAAACCATCAAGATCAACTCCAAATACAGCGAGGTGGTTCTTAAGAACTAGCTTGTACAGCCAGTCCCAAAAACCACCTCGAACCTCATAGGCATTTTCTCCTACAAGCAACAACCTACCACCACTTCATTAATGTGCATCTTCCTTTAGGTAGGATTGAAAGTTTTCCTTGAAACGGTTCAATCTGGGAATTGAAACATTTCGGATATAACTATTGTTTGGATTACGTTTTTCATAGTCTTGATGATACTCTTCGGCCATGTAGAAAGTATCAAAAGCTTTCACCTCCGTTACGATAGGACGGTCGCCATACACATTTTCGGTTTCCAGCTTGTTCATGTAATCCTGGATAATCTTTTTTTCCTTATCATTTTTATAAAAGGCAATGGAACGGTATTGTGGACCGCGATCAGGGCCTTGTCTGTTGAGGGTGGTGGGATCGTGGGAACCAAAGAATACCTGAACCAATTGTGTAAAAGAAATGACCTCTGGGTCATAAAACACCTTTACGGCTTCGGCATGGGTGGTCCTTCCATAGGAAACCTCCTCATAGGTCGGATTTTTTTCGTTACCTCCGGCATATCCGGAATAGACCTCTTTTACGCCTTTGACACTTTCAAAAATGGCCTCCACGCACCAAAAGCATCCACTGGCAAAATAGGCGGTCTCGTAATCCTGTAATTGCTCGGCCGTTAATTTGGTTTCCAATTGTGCTTCCGTCGGTTCACTTTTGGCAACATCTTCTTTTTTGGACTTGTTTTTGGGTTGGCAGCTAATGGATGCCAATAACAGTAGAATTAAAAATGGAGTTTTCACGGTATTCATTTTAGTTTCTTGTTTAGTTGTATCAAGATACCAACTATTACACGGATGGCCGTTAAAATTTGTTAAGCTTCTATTTGATCGAGACAATGTCGTTCTCCAATCTTATTCAACACACATAGATTGTTGTTGTTATTTCCTACATGAGTCTTACAAATTATAATCTTTTTCTTACAAATAATCTATTGAACTTCAATAGGTTACACATCCTTCAAAAGTGATATGATCGATGAAATGCACATGCCTTCGGTGTGCTGTTTTTGGGGTCGAAAACGTTCGTCGAGGATAAAAAACACTTCACCCGAAAAAAATGTATTCACCGAAAGAAAGGCGTCATTGAGCGAAGGAAATCGGGCTGGGGCTGTCGCTGAAATTAATTTTACAACGTAAAACAATCAGAACAATGAAGACAATTTTCACCATTATCGCAATCACTTTTTTCGGAACCATGGCTTCTGCTCAGGATCTATCCAAAGAGGCTAAAGTGGAAACGATTGCCATGGGTGTTGAGTTGAAGGTTGAAATTAACAATGAAGTAAGAAAGGACAGAAAGACCGCAAGATTGTACAAATTCAAAAACTCACGAATCAAAAAAGAGCTTTCTTTCAAAACGAAGAAGGACCGAGCTAAACTAGCTTAATATGATGTTGGAAATGTTGATACCTTCCGTGTTGTTTTTAAGTACTGCCTTTGTTTTGGCAAGTATTGCTTTCTCTTTTCGGGAAAGAAAGTTTTAGAAGTTTAAGTTTATAGTGGAATAGGTATTGATGAAGGTCGGTGTTTTGCACCGACTTTTTTGTTTCTTAATTATCTACAGAATTAAATTGTTCGATTACCTCTTCAAATTCGATGGTGTAGTGGGTCCCCTTTTTGGAGTAGTCACGGGTAATGGAGCCCCTCAACTGCCTAGCGAGGTTATAAATAAGTTTTAAACCTAAAGAATTGGACGTTTTAGGGTTAATTTCCTCGGAATACCCGATACCATTGTCGCCCAAGTACATTTTGTAGCGGTTTTCATTGATTTTTTCAACGGAAACATGGATTTCCCCGTTCGGTACTTCGGCAATACCGTATTTTAAAGCGTTGGTAATGGTTTCGTTGATGATGAGCCCCAATGGAATCACCGTATCGATGCTCAACTTGTAGTTTTTGATATCCAAGTTCACTTTAACGTCCCTACCGCTTCCTTCTACGGATCGTACCAAATAATCGCACAATTCCTTCACATAAGGTTCCAGTTCAATTTTGGAAAGGTAGTCGTCCCGCTTGTAGAGCATTTCGTGAACCATGGCCATGGATACCACCCGGTTTTGGCTACTTTTTATGATATTACTGATCTTACTGTCGTCAATGGAACGCGATTGAAGGCTCAGCAGACTGGAAACGGTCTGTAGGTTGTTTTTGACCCGGTGGTGCACTTCCTTTAACAGGGTTTCCTTTTCATCGATACGAAGTTGGATCTCGTTGCGGGATTTGTACAATTTATGATGGGCCCTTAACAAGTTCTTCCCAAAAACACCTCCCAAAAGGTACACGGCAAATACTGCACTCAAATAGGCAAACCAGGTTTGGGATGCTTCTGGTACGGTGTTCTGCGATATTTTAAAGTCCCCGATTTCATAAAGGAACAATAAGGTGAGTACCGCAAGGTTCAAAATGAGGTACAATTGGCCAAAAACTTTGGTGGTGACATATCCGGCAAAAACAATAATGGCCAAAACAAAAATGAACGGACTTTTTATACCTCCACTGTACATGGTAATCACCACGGCCCCTAACATGGATAGGATAGAGGTTAAATTATAGGTAAGCACCAATTTTTGATGTTGCTTATACAAAAGTGTGTTCACTATATTGATAAAGGCATAGGCCAAGAAAGTGTAGGGAATCACTCCTTCAATATGCAAAAAGAAATAGCACACCAATCCGAAAATGGCAGCAAAGAATGATGAATTGTAGTTTACCTTGAGTATCAAATCAATCTTATCTTGTAATCGATATGTATCCTTTCTAGGAACTTTCATATGCTGCGCGTGAATGTGCCCTGACCACAAAATAGGTTGTATGGTGTGTGGTAGAGCTGCTTGTTGGGGTGTTTCAAGCTGTAAATCTAATTATGTTTTTGATATAAAAAAAGTGGCAGCTATAATAACTGCCACTTTGTGTGTTTTGAAGGCTTTCACTAGTCGTTGACCAGTACCCATTCCCCTTTGTCTATTAAGGGTTCGGCCTGTTTATATTTCACGGTCTTGCTTTCGCCCGACATTACATTTTTAATGGTTACCCTCTCGTTTCTACCAATTTTCGGTTTTTCCCGAACAATGGTTTCCGTAACCTGTGGACGTTGTCCTTGGGTTTGACCGGCAGCTCTATTCTGGGCCGCTAATTCGTCGCTATTGGGAATTTCTTCCTTCGTGGTCTGAAGATTTTCCTTTGGACGGCGTGCCGCACGTGCTTCTTGGATTTGATTGGTGTTCTCGGAAGGCAGTTCCCCTTTGAAAAGGAAAGAGATGACCTCACGGTTCACCTTGTCCATCATCTCCTTGAAAAGTTCAAAAGCCTCAAACTTATAAATCAACAAAGGATCTTTTTGCTCATGGACGGCCAATTGCACGGATTGTTTCAACTCATCCATTTTGCGCAAGTGTGTTTTCCAAGAATCATCGATGATTGCCAGTGTGATGTTTTTCTCGAAATCGGTAATCAACTGCTTACCATTGGTATTGTACGCCTTTTCCAAATTGGTCACCACATTCAGCGATTTGATACCATCGGTGAAAGGCACCACAATGCGTTCGAATTTATTGGATTCGTCCTCGTATACCTTTTTAATGACCTGGAATGCCACACTGGCGCTACGCTCCATCTTTTGCTTGTAGAAAGCATAGGCCTCGTCATTGATTTTCATGGCAATCTGCTGGAAACTCATTCTTTTGAACTCTTCTTCACTTATCGGTGATGTAATGGAGAAGTATTTGATGAGCTCAAACTCGAAGTTCTTGAAGTCATCTGCCATTTTGTTGGTCTCGGCTATGGCCTCACAGGTATCGTATATCATGTTGGCGATATCCACTTTGAGGCGTTCCCCTTCCAAGGCATGGCGTCTTCGTTTGTAAATTACCTCTCGCTGCGCGTTCATTACATCATCATATTCCAACAAACGCTTACGGATACCAAAGTTGTTTTCCTCTACTTTTTTCTGGGCACGCTCTATGGATTTGGTCATCATGGAATGTTGGATTACTTCACCTTCTTCCAAGCCCATGCGGTCCATCATTTTGGCCACACGGTCCGATCCAAATAAACGCATCAAATTATCTTCCAGCGAGACATAGAATTGGGAACTACCGGGGTCTCCTTGACGTCCGGAACGACCTCTGAGCTGCCTGTCCACACGTCTGGAATCGTGGCGTTCCGTACCAATAATGGCCAAACCACCGGCTTCTTTCACCTCTGGGGACAGTTTAATATCGGTACCCCTACCAGCCATGTTGGTGGCGATGGTCACCACTCCAGCCTTACCAGCTTCGGCAACGATATCCGCCTCTTTTTTGTGGAGCTTTGCGTTCAATACGTTGTGCGGCACTTTGCGTACGCTCAACAATTTGGACAGCAACTCTGAAATTTCAACAGAAGTAGTACCAATCAAAACGGGCCTACCGGCCTGCGATAGTTTGGTAACCTCGTCTATGATGGCATTGTATTTTTCGCGTTTGGTCTTGTAGATCAAATCGTGCCTGTCGTCACGGGCGATGGGTCGGTTGGTTGGGATTTCCATTACGTCCAACTCGTAGATTTCCCAAAATTCACCTGCTTCTGTCACCGCTGTACCCGTCATACCGGACAGCTTGTTGTACATTCTAAAATAGTTCTGAAGGGTGATGGTGGCAAAGGTCTGGGTCATCGCCTCGATTTTCACGTTCTCCTTGGCCTCAATGGCTTGGTGGAGACCATCGGAGTATCGACGCCCGTCCATGATACGACCGGTTTGTTCATCCACGATCATAACCTTGTTGTTCATCACCACATACTCCACGTCTTTTTCAAAGAGGGTGTAGGCTTTTAACAACTGGGTCATGGTGTGGATGCGTTCGCTCTTAACGGCAAAATCCTTAAAGAGTTCTTCCTTGAGCTCCGCTTCTTTTTCGATTTCCAGACCTTGGCTCTCTATTTTTGCAATCTCACTTCCAATATCGGGCATCACAAAGAATTCCTTGTCCTGATCATCGGAGATGTATTCCACCCCTTTGTCGGTCAACTCTATTTGGTTGTTCTTTTCATCGATAACGAACAATAGGTCCTCGTCCACTTTCGGCATTTCCCTATTGTTGTCCTGCATGTAAAAATTTTCGGTCTTTTGAAGCAGTTGCTTAACGCCCTCTTCACTCAAAAACTTGATGAGTGCTTTGTTTTTGGGTAATCCACGGTGTACGCGAAGTAAAAGAAAGCCTCCTTCTTTGGTGTTGCCTTCCTTAATCAATTTTTTGGCCTCGGCCAATACGCCTGTCAGGTGCTGGCGTTGCTTTTGTACAATGTCGGCAACTTGAGGCTTTAGCTCGTTGAACTCATGTCGGTCACCTTCTGGAACCGGACCCGAGATGATCAAAGGGGTACGGGCATCATCTATCAATACCGAATCCACCTCATCCACAATGGCGTAGTGGTGCGGGCGCTGTACCAAATCATCTGGAGTATGCGCCATGTTGTCCCTCAGATAATCAAAACCAAACTCGTTGTTGGTACCGTAGGTAATATCGGCATTGTAGGCGGCCCTTCTTCCATCGGAATTGGGTCGGTGCTTATCGATGCAGTCCACGGAAAGCCCATGGAACTCAAAAATAGGGGCCATCCAAGCGCTGTCCCTTTTGGCGAGGTAATCGTTTACCGTCACCAAGTGGGCACCTTTTCCTGCCAATGCGTTCAAATAGAGTGGGAGGGTGGCTACCAATGTTTTACCCTCACCTGTTTGCATTTCGGCAATTTTTCCTTGGTGCAGGGCTATACCACCAATCAACTGAACATCGTAATGCACCATATCCCAGGTCACTTCCTTGCCTGCGGCATCCCATGAGTTTTGCCAAACTGCTTTATCGCCTTCCAAGGTCACATAATCCTTATCACCGGATAGCATGCGATCAAATTCGCTTGCAGTGACCGTTAGGGTTTCGTTGGCCGCAAATCGTTTTGCGGTTTCCTTGACCACGGCAAAGGCTTCTGGAAGTATATCGTTCAGGGTTTTTTCCGAAATTTTGTAGGCTTCCTCGTTGAGTTTATCGATTTCGGAATAGATCTCTTCGTTGCGGTCAATGTCGTTGGAGTTTTCGACCTCTGCCTGTAACTCGGCTATTTTGTCATTGATTTCTTTGCAGTCTTCGGCTATTCGGGCCTTGAATTCGGCTGTTTTCTGTCTCAGTTCGTCATGTGACAATCCTTCCAGCTGCTGCTCAAAGGATTTGATTTCTTTCACCAAAGGTTGCAGGGATTTCACATCCTTTTCCGATTTGTCTCCTACAAATACCTTTAGTACGGAATTAATAAAACTCATGAAATATGTTTTCTATTGATTGTCAAAAGTTGTTCCATCGATGGGATTGCGATGAAAATCTTTCGCTAGGCTGTCAAAATTACATAAAAAAAAGCCTCAAAAGAGACTTTTTAACGTGGTTTATGTGTTTCCATTTTAATATTCATCCTCGTTCCAGAGGTAATCTTCCTCGGTAGGATAGTCGGGCCAGATTTCTTCAATCGACTCGTATATTTCGCCACCTTCTTCTTCCATAGATTGTAAATTCTCTACAACTTCCAACGGTGCTCCTGTACGAATGGCGTAATCTATCAGCTCGTCTTTGGTTGCTGGCCAAGGCGCATCACTTAAATATGAAGCTAATTCTAAAGTCCAGTACATAGTAACGGTTTGATTTTAAATTTTTTGCAAAAATAATTTTTAAACCCAATTTGCCAAGTAAAAACAGTAATATTTAAAAATTATTTTATTGTTGACAAAACATTTGGGTCAAAAAAGTGATTTTCTCAGTCCAACTTCTCTGGAATCCATTTGACCTCTTGGGCTTTCAAATCCTTTGACAACTTGCGTGCCAGTACGAACAAATAATCCGAAAGTCGGTTGATGTACGACAAAACGTTATCTGGAACCGGTTCATTTTCATGTAGATAGGAAATCATTCGCTCGCCTCGACGGCAAACGGTCCTGGCGATATGACAGTATGACACGGTGGTGTGGCCACCGGGAAGGATAAAATGTGTCATTTCTGGTAGTTCTTCGTTCATGCTATCCATTTCTTGCTCCAAAAACTCAATATCTTCTGAACTAATGCGAGGTATCTTTAATCTATTGTCCTTTTTGGGCTCCGTGGCCAATATGGAACCGACGGTAAATAGCTTTTCTTGGATCAGGGTGAGTGTTTTTTTGGAATGCTCGTCGATATTCTGATCGCGAAGCAAACCCAAATGAGAGTTGAGCTCATCCATGGTACCGTAACTTTCTATACGGGCATGGTGCTTGGGTACTCGGGTTCCGGTAAATAATGCTGTGGTGCCCTTGTCGCCAGTCTTGGTGTATATCTTCATTTTCTTTTGATAGTAAGTTGTAAGTTGTCGCTGTTAAAGTATCGGAAGCTATTGGTCACGGTCTTTGTCGCGTTGGCGTTTGCCTTCCATGAACTTTCGGGACCTTCTGCGTTTGGTCGCTTTCTTGTTACGGAACAAAATAATCAAATAAATGAGGCCCAAAACGCCCAATACGTACCAAATGGTGTTATCTGATGCTACATTTTCCATACCCTAAAATTACCGTTTTATATCCGAATCCTGAAATGTTCTTTTACCTGTTCCCGTCGGATGGACAACAGGCCGCAATAAAACATATCGATGCTTACTGTTATTTCTGGGAGGGCTATCAAATGGTTCCATTGTTCCAAATCTTCCGCTGTTCGGTGAATGGAATCCACCAAAATAATACTGTCGTTATGCAATTTTCCTTCGGAAAGTAGCTGCTGAAAGGTTCCACTCGCCAATTTATCTACAAAAAGCAGGTCGCAGGGATACCCATCAAATTGAATTTCAGGGAAGGTTTGTTGGACGAGTTTTTTTACTTGCGTTTTATTTTTGATGCTGACTTTTTCAAAACCGAAGTACGCAATGGTTTTGAGCAATACATTGATACTCCTGTTTTTGTGCATCTTGTTTTTGGCATAAAGACACTGCGTTACATAACGGAACACAAAAGGGGAGTGCACACCATGTTGGTTGGTGGAAACCATTAAAAATTTCAGATATGAAACGAATCGGAACCACATGGCTATCCTTCTAAAATGGAAGAAAGCTCGAACCAGCGTTCCGTTTTTTCCTCTATGGCATCGGTAACTTCTTTGAGCTCGATGGAGAGTTTGGCAATGGCATCGCCGTCCAAATCGGGGTCGGTGAACTTGTGCTGTAAACCCACTTTCTTTTCTTCCAGTTTTTGAATGTCCTTTTCCAACTGCTTGTACTCCTTTTGCTCGGAATAGGAAAGTTTGCCACCGCTGGTGTCCCGCCAATTATTTTCGGTCTTTTCGGAGGTAGTGGTCTTGTTTTCCCGTTCTTCGATGACCTTGCTGCTCTCGTACACCCTGTAATCCGAGTAATTTCCTGGGAAATTCTCGATAATGCCCTCTCCCCGAAATACAAATAGGTGGTCTACGATTTTGTCCATAAAATAGCGGTCGTGGGAGACCACGATCAAGCAGCCCGGAAAATCCAACAAAAAGCTTTCGAGCACATTCAGGGTAACAATGTCCAAATCGTTGGTGGGTTCATCCAGAATCAAAAAGTTGGGATTTTGAATGAGCACGGTACACAAGTAAAGCCGCTTGCGCTCCCCGCCACTCAGTTTTTCCACAAAATCGTATTGTTTTTTTCTATCGAACAGGAAACGTTCCAGTAATTGTTGTGCGGAAATTTGCTTGCCCTTTTTCAAAGGGATGTAATCCCCAAACTCACGGATTACATCAATTACTTTTTGCCCTTCCTTGTTGGGAATACCCTTTTGGGTATAGTAACCAAATTTTACGGTGTCCCCGACCACCACTTTACCACCTTCCACACTTTCCTGTTGGGTAATGATATTCAAAAAGGTGGATTTCCCTGTTCCATTTTTTCCGATAATGCCCACACGTTCACCTTTGGTGAAATTGTAATCGAACTTGTTCAGAATGGTTTTGTCCCCATAAGATTTGGAGATATTGTGAAGCTCCAAAATCTTGCTTCCCAGACGTTCCATGTTCAGTTCTAACTGCACTTCGTGGTCCTTGCGCCTTTGATGGGCCCGTTGTTTGATTTCAGCAAAGTCATCAATACGCGATTTGGACTTGGTGGTACGTGCTTTGGGTTGTCTTCGCATCCATTCCAACTCTTTTTTGTACAGCATTTTGGTCTTTTGCTGCTCCACGGCCTCACGTTCCATGCGTGCCTCCTTTTCGTTCAAATAGTAGGAATAGTTGCCTTTGTAGGTGTAGAGTTGGTTGTTGTCCAGTTCCAATATTTCGTTGCACACCCTATCCAAAAAATAGCGATCGTGTGTCACCATAAAAAGGGTAATGCTCTCCTTGGCAAAATAGGCTTCCAACCATTCGATCATTTCAAGGTCCAGATGGTTGGTCGGCTCGTCCAGAATCAATAGATCGGGTTTGTTGAGCAGCGCATTGGCCAGTGCCAATCGCTTTTTTTGTCCTCCGGAAAGAGTGCTCACCTTCGCATTAAGGTCAGAAAGCTGCAACTGGAAAAGAATTTGTTTGTACTGTGTTTCAAAATCCCAGGCATTAAGTCGCTCCATGGCCTCAAAGGCCTTTTGGTATTGGGTGGTGTTGTCCGGGTTCTCCACTGCCTTCTCATAAGCGGCGATCACTTTTAGGATTTCGTTGTCGGTGGTAAAAATGGTCTGCTCAATGGTCAAATTCGGGTTCAGGTCGGGTTCCTGTTCCAAAAAAGAGATTTTGATGCCCTTTCGAGTGGTGACCTGTCCGGTTTCGGAGGTGTCCTTCCCCGACATGATATTGAGAATGGATGTTTTTCCGCTGCCGTTTTTGGCGATAAGGGCTATTTTTTGGTCTTTGTTGATTCCAAAGGAAATATCAGAGAAGAGCACCAGTTCTCCGTAGGATTTTGATATGTTTTCGACCGTGAGTAGATTCATGAGTATGGTTTGAGGACCTTCTTACAATTTGGAATACCTGATGAGGTACACGTATCGTATGGCCAGGGTCAAAAGTAACGGAATCAGTACGGGAGAAAAAATCTGCACCTTGAGTATCCAAAGGAGCAGCATAATAGCCATCAACCCAATAGCGAACATAAAATATTTTGGGCTCCATTGCGGAACCTTATCTTGAAACAATAGGGTGAAAGAGACTATTAGGTTGATAGGAAACGCCCATAAAATATTGTAATTATAGGGGGTGGAGGTATGGTCCGCAGCTACCCAAAGCAGAAACAAAAAGGTGCCTGCCAAACCGGTAATGAACAAGAGTGAAAAGTCCAGCCACCGACTGCGCGCCTTGTGTTTAAAATCAAAATAGGTGATGATGCCCGTGAATGCCAGCAATAAGATAAACCAAAACAAGGGAGACAAGGGAAAAAATCCCCTTTGTAAATGTTCGTTATAATCCAAAATGGTGCGTTCCCTTTGCACAATGGGCTTGCCATTAAAAGTAGTGTGCCGCAATTGCTCCATGGTATAGTAGGGCAAAAACATATGCTCCTGAACGGTGGCCTTTCGGTCTACGGGTGACCCAAAAGCCAAATCGATTCCGAACATGGACCAAGAATTCATATCCAAAAATTGGCGTACCAATTGTCTAAAGGTGTATTGTTTTTCCAGATAGGAGCCATCAAATACAATGGCGTCCCCAAACTGTTCCTTTAAAATATCGCCCGTGATGCTGGAGCAATTGTTCAGCAGGGGGTCATAGAGATAATCCCGGTTTTCGGGCAGGTAGTTTTCCTCAAAAAATAGGAGAAGCTGATTGCGCTGCGCTACGGTCAAATCCAAAATCTGTTCCTTCACCCATCTTTTTTCCAGTTCATATTCGTAGAGAAACGCCTCAAAACTCCTGCGGGAAAGGGAATAGATCATTTTACCTTTGGTAAAATTGAGATAAAAATTGGGCTGTTCAAAATCAAACGTACCGTAGTTGTATACCACATCGATGCCCAAGGCCGTGTCCTGCACTCGAAATGCGGTGTGCCCAAAAGCGGAGTACAGTGCGTCCCCCGAAGCGCAAGTGATCACGCTTACTTTTGCATTTTCCGTAAGTGTAGGTGTTTGGGAAAAAAGGAAATTCCCTAGTGCGAAGAAAAATACTAGAAGTTGGAGCTTTCGATTCATTTTGGTTTTTATCAGGGCAAATATCTGAATAAAAACGGCACCTTCCGTAGTAAGTGGCCCACAGTTCAATTTTTCCTTTATTTTTACGAAAATCTTAAGATACATGAAGTCCTATATTCCCAATTTCCTGACCTTGCTCAACGTGATGAGCGGTTGTATTGCCACGGTATTTGCAGTGCTCAATCATTTGGAGTGGGCCGCATTGTTCGTGTTTATCGGGATTTTCTTTGATTTTTTTGATGGATTGGCTGCGCGGGCCTTGAAGGTACAGAGCGAGATCGGTGTACAACTCGATTCCTTGGCGGATGTGATTACCAGCGGTTTGGTGCCGGGCGTGGTCATGTTTCAATTATTGAGCATGGCGGAACGGGGCGGATGGAACCTTGGGTTTATTGGTCATGATGCCGATATTACCCTATTACCCTTTGTGGGCTTTGCCATAACCTTGGCTTCGGCCTACCGTTTGGCCAAATTTAATGTGGACGAAAATCAGGTTTCGTCTTTTGTGGGATTGCCGACACCTGCCAATGCACTTTTGATCCTGTCTTTGCCCATGATACTCTTGTACCACAACAATGAGGCGTTGAACAACATCATTCTCAACCCATGGTTTTTGGTGATTTTGACAGTGGTGAGTTCGTATCTGCTGAATTCGCCCATTAAACTGTTCGCCCTCAAGTTCAAAAATTGGAGCTTTAAGGAGAATGGAATTCGTTATTTGTTCATCATCGGGAGCTTGGTGTTACTGCTGACCCTTCGTTTTTTGGCCATTCCGGTGATTGTTTTCGTGTATATTTTGATGTCATTGATCGATGGAGGAGGAAAAACTGCTTAGCAATCAGGAAGGGAATAAAGTTGTTTATCCATCCAAAGTGGGATTGGAGTTACTTGTTCCCATAATTTTGATTTTTGCAATACTATTTGTGAGCACTTTTGAAAAAGCCAGTCTTACAGGCGTAGTGCTCCAGTTCGGATTAATGTTCGGCTTTGTTGCCCTTTTTTTCTCGATTTCTTATGAGGTGACCGATGAAGTTCTAACGGTAATTTCGTTTTTCTTTATCAAAAAAAACATTCTGATTAAAGATATCACAAGGATAGTGGAGTCGAACAACCCCATAAGTTCGCCAGCAGCCTCTTTGGACCGATTGGAGGTGTATTATGGCAAATACAGCAGTGTCATTATCTCCCCGAAAGATAAAATGGGGTTTATTGCGCACTTGAAGCGCCTTTCTCCATCCATTCAAGTGGAGCTAAAAAAGAAGAAATAGTGAAAATCTAAAAATCGAGCTTCTTTTTGCGCAGCTCAAAGTTTTGGCCCAAATACACTTTACGTACCATCTCATCTACGGCGAGTTCTTCGGGTACGCCTGCCTTTAGGATACCACCTTCGAACATCAAATAGGAGCGTTCGGTAATGGCCAAGGTTTCCTGTACGTTGTGATCCGTAATCAAAATACCGATGTTCTTATTCTTTAATTGCGCTACAATACGCTGAATGTCCTCTACGGCAACGGGGTCTACGCCAGCAAAAGGTTCATCCAACAAAATAAATTTGGGGTCCGTGGCCAAGGCTCTCGCGATTTCGGTACGACGACGTTCCCCACCGGAAAGCAAATCCCCGCGGTTCTTGCGGATGTGTCCCAAACCAAACTCATCGATAAGGGACTCCATTTTCATGTGCTGCTCTTTTTTGCTCAATTTAGTGAGTTGCAACACGCTAAGAATATTTTTTTCGATGCTCAGTTTTCGAAAAACCGATGCTTCCTGCGCCAAATAGCCTATGCCATGCTGTGCCCTTTTGTACATGGGAAAACTGGTAATGTCCATGCCATCAAGGTAAATATGGCCGCCATTGGGTTTGATCAATCCCACGATCATATAGAAAGAGGTGGTCTTTCCTGCCCCATTGGGACCCAAAAGTCCAACAATTTCACCTTGATTGACCTCTAGGGAAATGCCCTTGACAACTTTTCGGCCGCGGTAGGCCTTCATGATATTTTCTGCGCGTAGCTTCATAGAAGTTTGCCAAAACTAAACATATTCTTTGTCTGGCGAATGCTCTTTTGGATTTTTTTAGGCTTCGTTTTCTTCCAGGGCTTCCCAATATTCGTAGGCGCGGCGCAAGTGGGGCACTACAATGGTTCCCCCTACTAAAGTGGCGATGCCTAGGGTTTCCATAACCTCTTCTTTGTTGGCGCCTGCATTTTTGGAACTTTCCAAGTGATATTTCACACAATCATCGCAACGGAGAACCGCAGAGGCCACCAGTCCCAATAGTTCCTTGGTCTTCACATCCAAAGCGCCAGCCATGTAGGCATTGGTGTCGAGATTAAAAATACGTTTGATGAGCTTGTTGTTCTCAGCAAGCAGCTTATCGTTCATCTTGGCACGATAGGCATTGAACTCTTCTACTTTATTTGGCATTTTGTCTAGCTTTCTCTTTTCTGGCTTCTCTTTTAACTACCATTCGGGATATAAAAATACTCACCTGATACAGGACCAGTACTGGAATACAAACGATAATTTGACTGGTGATATCAGGTGGTGTGATGATGGCCGAAAGTATCAAAATGATAACCAAGGCTATTTTTCTATATTTCTTCAGGATTTCGGGGGTCACTAATCCAACCTTTGTCAGAAAGAAGATGACAATGGGCAATTCAAACATGATTCCACAGGCGATCACGGAGGCCCGAACCGTACCCACGTAGGAAGCCAAGTCGATTTCGTTCAATACTTCCTTGCTGACTTGGTATGAGCCCAAGAAATTGATGGATAAGGGGGCTACGATATAGTACCCGAACAGCACCCCAAGAAAAAACAACCCTGACGCGGTTATGATGAAGCCTCTGGAATGCTTTCGCTCGTTTTCATAAAGCCCTGGGCTGATAAATTTCCAAAGCTCCCACAAAATGTAGGGGAAACCTAGGATCACACCTGCCCAAATCGAGGTCCAGATATGGGCGGAAAACTGTCCGGCCATCAAACGGCTCTGAATGGTAAAGGGCAACGATTCCCCACAAAACTCGGAATCTACCCCAAAGAACTTCCCAATGTTGCAAAAGAACTGATAGGTGGGGAAGTCCATGTTTTTGGGACCGAACAATATCGTATCAAAAATAAAGCCTTTGAAGGCAAAGGCTGCACAGGCAATGATGACCACCGCCAAGGTGGAGCGCACCAAATGCCAACGTAATTCTTCCAAATGGTCCAAAAAGGACATTTCATCTGGATTTTTTCTCTGTTTTTTAGCCATTATAGGATTCCCTCGTTTATCAGGTTATGGATGTGGACCACTCCCGCGTAGCTGTCACCATCAAAAGCCAATAGTTGGGAGATGCTCTTTTCTTGGAGCAGTTTTAAGGCCTTTACGGCCAAAGTGTCCACGTCTACGGTCTTTGGATTGGAGGTCATAATATCCTTTGCGGTCAGTCCACTGATGTTATCGTATTTGCTCAACATTCTTCGTACGTCGCCATCGGTTACAATACCTACCACTTTGCCTTCATCCATCACAGCGGTAACACCGAGCATTTTCTCGGAAATTTCAACGATTACCTCCTTAATGTCGGCATTGATGTCCACTTGTGGTTTTTGGTTGTTCACCACAATATCGGCGACGCGCAAATATAGTTTCTTTCCCAATGCGCCACCAGGGTGGTATTTGGCAAAATCGGCACTGCTGAATCCTTTGAGCTCCAGCAGGCAAATGGCGAGGGCATCGCCCATGGACATTTGGGCAGAGGTGCTGGTGGTGGGTGCCAGGTTGTTGGGACAGGCTTCTTTTTCCACGTAGGTGTTCAGCACAAAATCGGCCTGTTTGGCCAATACGGATTCCATGTTTCCGGTGATACCGATAAGTTTGTGATTTCCAACTTTAATGAGGGGAAGCAACGCCTTGATTTCGGGAGTGTTTCCGCTCTGTGATAAACAGATGACCACATCGTTTTCCTGAATGGTGCCCAAATCGCCGTGAATGGCATCTGCGGCATGCATAAAGATGGCAGGGGTGCCGGTGGAGTTTAAAGTGGCTACGATCTTAGAGGCCACAATGGCACTTTTGCCCACTCCGGTAACAATGACCCTTCCGTCGGATTCCATGATGTACTGTACGGCTTTCGCAAACTGTTCGTCCAAAAGACCGATCAGGTTGGCCACGGCCTTGCTTTCAATCTCAAGCGTCCGTTTTGCTATGGATAAAATGGATTTGGTGTCGTTCAAAGTATTAAAAAGTAATAAACCGATTTACTGATTGTATTCCTAAAAGAATGTCTTATCTTTAAGATTACAAAACTAATCAAACTATCTTTTACAGACTATTGTGAAAGTGAGAATAGATGCTTCTGTAAACGAGTGGTTAAATTGTAAAGCTTCAACTACCTATTAGGTTTGCTTGTTATTAATTGAAAAATGCGGAAATGAGCCTAACAAATACTGATTTGCACTCCTCGCTCAAAAAATATTTTGGTTTCTCGAAGTTTAAAGGGTTACAGGAAGGTGTAATCCAAAATGTGCTTAGTGATAATGACACTTTTGTAATCATGCCCACGGGAGGAGGTAAATCCCTGTGCTACCAATTACCGGCCCTGATGAAAGAAGGGACTGCTATTGTAGTTTCCCCGTTGATAGCCCTTATGAAAAACCAAGTGGATGCCATACGTGGCATATCTGAACAGAATGGGATTGCACATGTCCTCAACTCTTCTTTGACCAAAACAGAGGTAAAGCAAGTAAAGGAGGATATTGTGAACGGAGTGACCAAGTTACTTTACGTAGCACCGGAATCCTTGACCAAGGAGGAAAACGTTGATTTTTTACGGAAGGTAAAACTGTCGTTCGTGGCCGTGGATGAAGCCCACTGTATTTCAGAATGGGGTCACGATTTTAGACCGGAATACAGAAACCTACGCGGTATTATCAATCGGTTGGGAGACAATATCCCTATTATTGGCCTCACCGCAACGGCGACGCCCAAGGTACAGGAAGATATCATTAAAAATTTAGGGATGACGGATGCCAAGGTGTTTAAGGCATCTTTTAACAGGCCCAATCTGTTCTACGAAGTGCGTCCCAAAACCAAGGATGTGGATGCGGACATCATCCGTTTTGTAAAACAGAATCAGGGAAAATCGGGAATCATCTATTGTTTGAGCCGAAAAAGGGTCGAGGAACTCGCCCAAGTACTCCAAGTGAATGGAGTGAGTGCTGTACCCTATCATGCCGGGTTCGATGCCAAAACACGTTCCAAGTATCAGGATATGTTCTTGATGGAAGAGGTGGATGTGGTCGTGGCCACCATTGCCTTTGGTATGGGCATCGATAAGCCCGATGTGCGCTTTGTCATCCACCATGATATCCCAAAGAGTATCGAAAGCTACTATCAGGAAACCGGTCGTGCCGGACGGGATGGTGGCGAAGGGCATTGCTTGGCGTATTACGCGTACAAGGATGTGGAAAAACTGGAAAAGTTCATGTCGGGAAAGCCTGTGGCCGAACAAGAAATTGGGAATGCACTGCTTCAGGAAATCGTGGCCTATGCCGAAACATCCATTTCCCGAAGAAAATTTATACTCCACTATTTTGGGGAAGAGTTTGATGAGGTCAATGGGGAAGGGGCGGATATGGACGACAATGCCAGAAATCCCAAACCCAAGGAGGAGGCCAAGGATGATGTTGTCAAATTACTGAGTGTAGTTCGGGACACCAACGAAAAGTTCAAGACCAAGGAGATTGTGCGTGTATTGGTGGGCAAGACCAATGCCATGATTTCTTCCCATAAAACAGACGAGAAAGGCTTCTTTGGAATCGGGAAGGATAAGGACAAAGAGTTTTGGATGGCCTTAACGCGGCAAGCCCTTGTTGCCGGTCTGTTAAAAAAGGAAATAGAACGCTATGGGATTCTCCATGTAACCGAGGAGGGAAAACAATTTTTGGAGAAGCCCACTTCGTTTATGATGACGAAAGATCATGTGTACTCCAAGGACGAAACGGGCAATATTGTCACCGCCGAAAAATCGAACGGAGCCGTTGCCGATGAACAATTATTGAAACTACTTCGTGATCTTCGCAAAAAGGAGGCGCAGAAATTAGGGGTCCCACCCTTTGTGGTATTTCAGGACCCTTCGTTGGATGATATGTCCTTGAAATATCCTGTTACCATGCAAGAATTGATCAACATTCAGGGAGTAGGTGAGGGCAAGGCAAAAAAATATGGAAAGGCCTTTGTAGATTTGATCTCGAAGTATGTAGAGGAAAATGATGTGGTAAGGCCGGACGACCTTGTTGTAAAAAGTACGGGAGCCAACTCGGGATTAAAACTTTATGTGATTCAAAGTGTAGATAGAAAATTGCCTTTGGATGACATTGCTTCGGCCAAGGGACTGGAATTGCCGGAACTCATCAAGGAAATGGAGCAGATTGTGTTCAGCGGAACCAAGTTGAACATTGGGTATTGGATCGATGAAATATTGGACGAGGACCAACAAGAAGAAATCCATGATTACTTCCTGGAAGCCGATACCGATTCCATCTCGGCGGCCATAGAAGAATTTGACGGCGATTACGAAGATGAAGAACTTCGCTTGTACCGCCTTAAATTTATAAGTGAAGTGGCGAATTAAAATTCGCCACTCAATTCTCCTGTAGTGATCGCCGCCACTATAAATCCAAAGTAAAGGATTGTAAGTACAAGGGACACTACTGCTAATGCCAATCCGATATAGGATAGGATTTTGCCCGTTTTTACATTGCTGTAATCCGTATAATTTTCGGGGTTTGCTTGGTACAACTGGTCCGCACTTTTAGCTTTTACCAATCCGATAATGCTAAAGATGGCACCAAAAGGACCACAACAAAACAAAGTGAGGACAATGGAGAGTATCCCCATTGTCAACACCGTGCTTGCCCCAGGTAAGGGTTGTTGGCTCATATCTTTTTTATTGGTATTGTTCCGTCATTTCCTGTACTTTTTCCATGTAGCCTTCCCAGCCTCCCATTTGGTTAATGGTCCACAGGGTATACAATAAGTACAACAGACCTAGTACCATACCAATGATAGCCAGTGTGCGAACGGTTTTTAAAGTTTTGTAGTTTTTGTAAAGCTCTGGGTTCTCGGCATAGGTTTTTTCATCTTTTCTAACGAGTAAAAAAGCTATTCCGCCCAAGACAAGCCCAGGTGCTCCTCCAAAACAGCAGCATAAAAATGATAAAATTGCCAAAACTAAGGCGATGGTTACATTTGGAAGGTTCTTTTGTTCCATGGTTTAAATGTTTAGTGTAAGAATTTTAGAATATAATTTATTAAAATCAAAGCTACCGTAACTACTCCTAATCCAGATATCCATCGGTGGTCCACCGATAAATTGAATATCTTACTGCTAATTACCAGTGCGAAGAGCGGTATTATGGTGTAAATGGCAGGATACATTTGAAAAGCTGCCACAAACTCTCCATGCAGGAGAAGGTGAGCCGAACGCTGTAAACCGCAACCAGGACAGTCCACACCCAAAAGTTGTTTGTTCAAGCAGGGCAGCATATAGTCCTCTAGACTAAAGGCGGTTATGGTTGGCATTAGGTTCGTCATAATACTGTCGAGCCCGAAAAATACTATTATTTTTGTATCTGTGATTAATTTTCACCTCATTTTTTAGAGAAGAAACGCAATATGGGCAAATTTTCAATTGGAGATAGGGCAGAGGTACTGGACGAAGCCATTTCTGGAGTGATTCAGAAAGTGGATGGCGATAGGGTGACCTTGATTACCGAGGATGGTTTCCCGATGCACTTTATGGAGAACGACCTCGTGAAGATTGAAGGTGATATTTCGGTGACCAATTATGAAGTGGCCCAAGTCAAAAAGGAAAAGGCGGCCTCCAAAAAAAGGAAAGCCCCAACTATAAAGCCCAAAGAACGCAGTGCGCCAAAAATGGAGGTCGATTTACACATCCATCAACTGGTAAAATCGAGCAAGGGCATGAGCAACTACGATATGCTCAACATTCAGCTGGACACCGCCAAAAGGCAATTGGATTTTGCCATCAGCAAACGAATCCAAAAAGTGGTGTTTATCCACGGAGTGGGCGAGGGTGTGTTAAAAGAAGAGTTACGGTATCTGTTCAATCGCTACGATAACGTAAAATTTTATGATGCAGACTATCAAAAGTATGGCTTGGGTGCCACCGAGGTATACATCTATCAAAATGCCTAGTTGGGCACTGGCGTAGTTACTTCACCAAACTCATTGATGGCCAAGTTGGTAATGCGCTCTCCATTACTGGTCACAAAAGATATTCCACTAAGGCTTATGTTGTGCACAAAACGGGTAGGGTCGTTTTCAGAAAGCATCGTTTCTACAATCACAGCACCATCCTGTGCCACCACTTCTTGGATTACTGTTGGTTCCACCACAGGAATCTCATCACAGAAATAATCCTTGTTCACCGTGCCGGAAAAAGCTCGATAGGTGACTTGGGATTGACCGGGCACCGCACTCTCGGTAATCACCGTTTCGCCCACGACCCCTTTGTTAAGCGTTCCGCTCTGTAGTTCGAGGATGAGCGCCTCGCTATCGTTTATTTTGAACATAAGGTTTTTCGCATTTGCGACCGGATTGGCACAAAATTGAAGGGAGGCACTATCAAAGTCGATGGTTTCTATTTCAAGGTCACCATCGCTGCAAGACCCCAACATACCCAAAACAAGTACTGAAAAGACGAATTTTCTCATGCGCCAAATTTAACGTAAATCAATTTTACTATACCAATCCTTGGGAATAGTTTAAAAGAAATTAACTTTATTTCCTGTACTTTTGCTCCTCTCAAAAAAGAACTCGACCATGCAAAAAGTCTATTTGGACAATGCCGCCACCACCCAAGTGAGGCAAGAGGTAATCGAACGGATGCAGGAGGCCTTGGCCCAGCATTACGGAAACCCTTCCTCTACCCATAGTTTTGGACGATCCGCTAAAACGGCGGTGGAGCAGGCTCGAAAAACCATTGCCAAGACCTTGAATGCCCAGCCTTCCGAGATTATTTTTACTTCGGGCGGAACAGAGGCCGACAATATGATTTTGCGTTGCGCAGTCCGGGATTTGGAGGTAAAGACCATCATTACCTCCAAAATAGAACACCATGCCGTATTGCATACCGTGGAAGAGTTGGAAAAGGAGTACGGCATTAACCTATGGTTTGTAGATCTGGACGAGTTCGGAAATCCAGATCTGGGTCATTTGGAGACCTTGTTGAAAAAAGATGATTCCAAGAAACTGGTCAGTTTGATGCATGTGAATAACGAGATTGGGAATATCACCGATATTGCTGCGGTAGGAGAACTATGCAAAGCGAACAATGCCCTGTTTCATTCCGATACCGTGCAGTCCATTGGCCATTACCCATGGGATGTGCAGGGAGTGCATGTGGATTTTTTGGCAGCAGCAGCCCATAAATTTCACGGTCCAAAAGGAATCGGCTTTGCCTACATCCGCAAAAATTCGGGATTAAAGCCATTAATTTTAGGTGGGTCCCAAGAAAGAGGCTTCAGGGCCGGAACAGAGTCTTTTCACAATATCGTTGGATTGGAAGAAGCTTTTATAAAATCGTACGAGCATTTGGAAGAGGAGACCACGACCATAAGAGAGCTCAAAAGGTACTTTGTGGAAAGGGTTTTGGCAGAAGTGCCCGGAGCCGAATGCAATGGACTCTCTGGCGATATGGAAAAAAGTACATACACCTTGGCCAATATCCGCTTGCCTTTTGATAAGCAAAAAGGGTTGATGCTTTTGTTCCATTTGGATATGAAGGGCATTGCTTGCTCCAAAGGCAGTGCATGCCAATCCGGAAGCAATCAAGGTTCACATGTGCTCAACGAAATTTTATCGGGAGATGAGTTGGACAAACCATCCCTTCGTTTCTCGTTTTCCATGTACAATACCAAGGAAGAATTGGACTATACGGTCGAGGTGCTAAAGGAGTTCGCTAACAGCTAAGCGTCCTTGTGGCCTAGTTTCTATTTCTTCTTTTTTCCTTATCGTATGGAAACTTTCTGGATGCGGTTTTCATCATCTTATCGATAAGCTCATTCGTATTTTTGCCCGTTTTTTTGGAAATTTCATTCTCGTATTTCCATAGCAGCTTGCCGGTTTCGCCATCGCTTATTTTAACCCCAATGCGTCCATAGTTGGCATTCCCACTGAAATAATCCAAAATGCTGAAATCTGTAGGGACCCCTTCGGAAAGCAAGATATTGAGGTTGAGGTTACCGCTAATGATGCCGTCTACTTCCAATATTTTGCACAGCTCCTTGGTGGTGTAGGTGTCAATGTTATCGTAAGTGATATTGTTCTGTGCCAAAATAGCATTGGTATTGGCAATATTTTGAAAGTCAACGTTGAACTTTTTCCTTTTCTTACGTCGGGAAAAATAGGTTTCAAGGGCATTTTGAACCGCATAGCCTTCTTTTTGGGCCAATACGTCGAGCTCATCTTGATCTACGGCTTTTTTAAGTTCCAAATTGGCAATAAAGGGAACTATGGCAAGAATCTCGTGGTCCTCGGTGTATTCGTCAAATCGTATACTCTCATAAATGTTCTTTTGGCCCATTGCCATCGTAGTGGCAAAAAGAGTAAGCACAAAGACAATCTTTTTCATTGATCTGTTTTTAATTCAACAATCTTCACTAAGGTTACGGTTGTTGTTTATAGGTGGCTGACTTTATGTATGGTACAAAAGCCATGCAAAAAAGACATGTTTATAACGCTGTCCGATTTTACGTGTGCAAAAATAAGGCTATTTCCTGAAAAAGTTGGCCGTATAGGTACTGGAATTGCCTACGTTGTCGGTAACAATAACTTTTAGTTCACATTCGGTATCCGTCACAACATTATCATCAAAATCGTAGGTGATGGTGTTGGTCTTGGGTTCGTACTCCATCAATATCCATTTGCCGTTCAAGGTGGCCGAATAGGTGTCAATTCCGCTCAGGTCATCGGAGATGGTCAAACTGAGATAGCTGTAATTGCTCAACCATTGCTTTGCCTTAAAATTTTTGGGTCTTATCTCTGGGGCAACACTGTCCTTGACCAACGTATAGGTGCCCAAGGTACGGGTGCGAGTGGTGAAAGAGCCATCCCTTTTATACGTTTTGGAGTAGGAGGGGCGCCCCCCACGCTCCAAATGGGCAATGAACAGTTGTTTTCTATCCGCCTCTGAATGGCCAGAGGGGTCAAAACTAATGGTGAAGTTTCGGTGCGCCGCTACACTATTATCGTGAATGGTAACTGTATCGGAGCCTTTTTCCAAGTGGATAAAGAAATCTTTATAAAACGTGTTCGCCGGGAAATATACTTTGGCCACACCCAAATCAAAGTTGTTGGGCTTGTCCGCAATCACAAAGTGATCTCTGGTTTTGTCCGCTTTCCCAATTTTCTCCTCTTGCTGTTTGCCCTCAACAGGAATAACGAGCTTGGTGGTATTGCCGGCCAAATCGGAAATATGCAGTTCCACATTGTACGACATGCCATCTTCCACATCGATTTTACCATCATTGTAGAGCGTTTTGTAGATGCTCAAATAATTGTAGGGTTCCTTAAAGCATTTTTGAATACGGTCCCTGTTGTTGTAATAATGTTCATAATCAATAAGTGTATTGATGTAGAGCGATTCTCCGAAGGAGAAAGTTTCAAAATCGAATTCGGAATATACCCTACCGTTCACCGTTTGTTTGATGGCGTAAACACCATTCTTATTGGCGGCCATATCCAAGCGGTCGAATGTATTGATGCCAAAACCGATGGTGCCGATCGCGCTTACCGGGTCGGCTAAAAAGGAACCATCCGATTGTCGGGTGAAATTCAACTGGATTTTTTCGGCACTCTGGTTGATCAAAGCCCCATCGGATATGGGATATCCATAAAGCTCCAAAAGGGTAGGATCTGTAGCATCCCTGACCTCGTAACCGTACAGAAGCGGGTTGGTAGGTTTACCGTTCACGCTGTTCCGTATTTCAAAATGCAGGTGCGGACCTGCGGAACCACCGGTATTTCCGGAATAGGCAATGGTATTTCCCTTGATGACCTTGAGGTCCCCATAATCTGGAAATATTTCCACTTCGTAGGACTGCTCCCTGTATTGTACTTTTTTGACATATTCCTCGATTTCGGGCCCAAACTTTTGCAGGTGGCCATAAACAGAAGTATAGCCATTGGGGTGTGCTATGTAAAGAACCTTGCCATAACCCCAATGAGACACTTTTATGCGGGTTACCGTACCATCTGCAATCGCAAAAACAGGTAATCCCTCGCGCTGTTGCGTTTTGATGTCCACACCGGCATGGAAATGGTTGGAACGCAGTTCCCCAAAAGTTCCGGCCAACACTAAGGGAATGTCCAAGGGAGAGCGGAACGCATCTTGCGGATATTCTTGTTGTGCATGTAGGTGGAAAATGATGGAAAAAAGGACTAAAAAGCAGGTGTGGCGCATAGGGCAATTCAAAAATTATCTACGAATGTAACCAATGTTTTGATTTGATGAAAAGATTTGAACGCCCCTATTTTGCTTAAAGCAACACTTTAAGAATAAATCCAAAAAGTATTGCGAGGTTGGGCGAGGTTGGTTAACTTTGTGTAATACGTATTGTTGTTTGCATCTATGAGCGAACTTGTTGAGATTGTGGATTCTTTGGAGAACAAGGTGAGCAAACTGCTGCACAAAATGGAGCTGTTGCATCAATTGAATGCCAAATTGAGAAATGATTTGGAACTTCTGAAGGAGGAAAACGAACTTAAACAGAACGCTCTCAAAGAATGGGAGGAGAAATATGACTCCCTAAAAATGGCGAACACGATGCTGGGTAGTAATTCGAGTAAAACAGAAGCTAAGCTCAAAATAAATACATTGATCCGCGAACTGGATGTTTGCATTGCAAAACTGGCGGATTAAAGGTTACCGAAATTATGGACGAGAAGCTCAAAATAAAGCTTTCGATTGCCGATAGGGTATATCCACTTACGATTGACCCAAGGCAGGAGGAAGGGTTGCGAAAGGCAGCCAAGAATATTGAGAATCTGGCAAAGAAGTTTGAGCAAAACTATGCCGTTCGGGACAAGCAAGATGTGCTGGCCATGTGTGCCCTGCAGTTTGCATCCAAAATTGAGCAAGGCGGAATAGACCGTTCCGAAAATGCAGAGGCCGCTATGCAGCGACTCAGGGCGTTGGACGAGTTGGTCCATTCCAAACTGGGGGAATAAGTTCTTTTAAATAAAATATTGTTACTGCCCACATTGGTAAATATTTTTTGACAAACTCAACACTAATATAATTAGAAAGGGTGAGTTTAGGCTGTAAAAGCAGGCCCTACCCGTATAGGGATCCTTGATCAGTCTGTTAGCCCTAAACCTGTATTTCGGAGTTTGTACAAAACTTCTTCCGATGTGGGCTTTTTTTTTAACTAAACACAAACTAAACATGGATAATATCATAGTGATTGTTGTTGCGGCAGTCGTTGGATTGGCAATTGGTTTTGCCATTGCCAAAATGATGGAGAAGGGAAAGGCATCCAAGACCATTGCCAATGCAAAGCGGGAAGCGGCCAATATCGTAAAAGAGGCCAATAAGGAAGGGGAAAGCATCAAAAAGGATAAGATCTTTCAGGCGAAGGAGAAGTTTTTGGAGTTGAAGGCAGAGCATGAAAAGGTCATTATCAACAAGGATAAAAAAATCGCCGAAGCCGAAAAGCGCACCAGGGACAAAGAATCGCAGGTGAGCAGCGAATTGGCCAAGAACAAAAAACTGAACGACCAACTGCAACAGAAAATCAAGGAGGTCGATTACAAAAGCGAGATACTCGATAAGAAACAGGCCGAAGTAGAGAAATTGCACAAAAGTCAGGTGCAGCAACTGGAGGTCATTTCAGGACTCTCCGCAGAGGATGCCAAGGCACAACTGCTAGAGTCTTTAAAAGAAACCGCCAAGAGCGATGCCATGGCTTACCTCCAAAACACCTTGGAAGAAGCGAAGCTTACCGCGCAACAAGAGGCCCGAAAGATTGTAATCAATACCATTCAACGCATCGGAACCGAAGAAGCTGTTGAAAACTGCGTTTCCGTATTCAATTTGGAGTCAGATGACGTAAAAGGGCGAATCATCGGTCGCGAAGGAAGAAATATCCGTGCACTGGAAGCGGCCACTGGGGTTGAAATCATTGTAGACGATACGCCTGAGGCCATCATACTGTCCTGCTTCGATTCTGTGAGACGGGAAGTGGCCAGATTGTCCTTGCACCGATTGGTAACTGACGGTCGAATCCACCCTGCCCGTATCGAAGAGGTGGTCAAAAAGACCGAGAAGCAAATCAATGAGGAAATCGCCGAAATTGGAAAACGTACCGTGATAGATTTGGGTATCCATGGCCTGCACCCCGAATTGATCAAAGCTGTTGGGCGAATGAAGTACCGTTCCTCTTACGGACAAAACCTCTTGCAGCACTCCAGGGAAGTCGCAAAACTTTGCGGTGTAATGGCTGCCGAATTGGGCATAAATCCAAAATTGGCGAAAAGAGCTGGATTGTTGCACGATATTGGAAAAGTACCCATGGCTGAAGTGGAAGTGGAAACCCCACACGCCATTTTGGGAATGCAGTGGGCACAAAAATATGGGGAGAAAGATGAAGTTTGCAACGCGATTGGTGCCCACCACGATGAAGTAGAAATGACCACACTTATTTCACCCATAGTTCAGGTGTGTGATGCCATCAGCGGTGCGCGTCCTGGCGCCAGAAGGCAGGTTTTGGATTCCTATATCCAACGTTTGAAGGATTTAGAGGATATCGCCTTTGGTTTCCACGGCGTACAGAAAGCCTACGCCATTCAAGCGGGTAGGGAACTACGCGTGATTGTGGAGAGCGAAAAGGTGAACGACGACAAGGCCGCCGAACTTTCATTCGAAATCTCCCAGAAAATCCAAACGGATATGACCTATCCGGGCCAAGTAAAGGTCACCGTAATCCGGGAAACCAGATCGGTGAACGTAGCGAAATAGGACAGCTGACAATTATCATACTTTTCCAGTAGGTATTGGAGTAACTTCATTCGAGGAATTGATAAACTACTGGAGTGATGAAAAATAGTGTACCTATCTCAAAAATAATGACCAGAAAACTGGTCACGCTCTCTCCCCAAGATGATTTGGTGACCGCGGAGCGATTGTTTAAAAAGCACCATATACGGCATATCCCTGTTGTTGAGGGGAATACCATCAAAGGCATGTTGAGCTATACGGATTTGCTCCGGATTAGCTTTGCCGATGCGGTGGACGAACATGAAGAATATGTGGATACCATTGTGTACAACATGTTTACCATACCACAAGTGATGGTGAGCGATGTGGTTACCGTATCTTCGACAACTTCCATTAAGGATGTAGCACGTTTTCTTTCAAAAAAGGAGTTTCATGCATTACCGGTGGTGGATAACGGAAAAATTGTGGGGATCGTTACCACTACGGACTTGATCAACTATTTACTCGAATGTATCGAAGCTTAGGCGAAAGAAAAGCAAAGGGCCGCTTTTAGCGGCCCTTTGTTGTTTTGCCAAAAGGCAATGTTTATTCTTCCTCTTGGCTGCCCTCAGTTTCTTCCTCTTCACTTTCTTTATTGAGCTTATGCTCCAAGATATTGAGGTTTTTCATCTTTTCCTTCCAGGTTTGGAGTGCTTCTTTTTGCTTGTTCAATTTTTGGACCACCTCTTTCACCAGCGGATTGTCCTCTGAGTCGTTAGAGAAAAACTGTAGATTGTTCTCCAATTGGCGTATTTCGGACTTGACTTCGTCAATTTTGCGTTTTACAAAAATACGCTCATTGCCAATGGCGTAATTGTCCTCGGTCTTGGCCAGTTCCTGTACCTTGTTTCCATACTTCAACAACTCGGATTGTTCCTTGGCAATCCCCATTTTTTTGAACAGGGCGTCCACAATTTTATTGAACTTCCCGTTGATGTGTTTTTTATTGTAGGGAATACGGCCATATTGCTTCCACTCGGACAAAAAGGCTTTGATGTCCTCGATATCCTTTTTCTTGTCTCCGCTCAATTGGAAAGCTTTTAAACGGTCAAGGCACTCGCTTTTCTTTTTAAAGTTCTCGAACTCTTCGTTATGGGCGTCGTTTCTTTCGGCATGCAAACGGTCAAAATAATGATTGCAGGCATCCTTGAACTCTTTCCATATTTTGTCGGAGTACTTTCGGGGCACATGCCCAATTTTTTTCCAGTCGCGCTGTATGCGCTTCATCTGTGGGGTTACTTCGGCCCAATCATCACTATCCTTCAGGGAAACGGCTAACTGCAAAAGCTCCCTTTTCTTTTCAAGGTTTTGCTGTTGCTCCTTTTTTTGGTTTTTGTAAAAGGCATTTTTGGTACGGTTGAACTTGCGTACGGTCTCCTTGAACTGTCCCCAAGTTTCCTCGTTTACTCTTTGGGGCACCTTTCCTGCCTTAAAGAAGGATTCGCGAAGCGCCTCCACCTCCTTGATTTGCTGTTGAATTCCGCGATGGTTGTCGGCCACGTTTTCGGCAATCTTGGTTATGCCCGCAATAATCTCTTGTTTTTTCTCAAGGTTTTTCTCGTAGACCTTCTCCAACTCTTGGAAATGCTCTTGCCTCCGTTGGTGCATGGCCTTGGTGGCATTGCTGAACTTTTCCCAAATTTCTTCCCGATGTTCCTTGGCAACGGGACCAATGTCTTCCTTCCATATTTTATGAAGGGTCTGCAGTTCGCGGAAGGCCTTGTTCAGGTCCGGTTCATCGGCCAATGCTTCGGCACGTTCCACCAATTTCTGCTTCTCTTCAAGATTGTGTTTAAAATCAAGGTCACGCAATTCTCGGTTGAGGTGCAGGAAATCATAAAAGATTTCCATGTGATGGTGGTAAGTGCGCCATACATCATTGTAATTGGCCCTTGGAATAGGCCCTGCATTTTTCCAGCGGTTTTGCAGGTCTTTGAAATTATTGTAAGTGGTGTTGATATCTTCCTCAATGTCGATGAGCCCTTTGAGTTCCTCTATGATTTCCAACCTTTTCTGCAAGTTGGTTTTTAAGGACTGGTCCAGTTGTTTGTAGTACTGGTCCCGTTTTTCCCTAAAATCCGAGTAGACTTCGTTGAACTGCCTTTTGGCTACCGAGTTGTACCTAAAATCCACTTCATTTCCTCCCTTGGAGATGAATTCTTCCTTTTTCTCATCCAGAAAATCCTGAAATTTCTGGTCAAATTCATATTTAATTGCGCTCACATGCTTGTTGATGGCCTGTACTTTCTCATTCTTGACCAAGCGCTGGAGCTCCCCAACAAGGTTTTCCATGGACATAGAATGATAGTCCAGCATGGGGATGGTGTGCCTTTTTTCGTTTTCGGTATCCTCGGCATCCTCAGCGTTGGATTCATCGATTTCATCCAAGTGATCGTTGGACTCTTCCTTTTTGGGGCTTTTATCGTCGCTATTCTCTGTGGGAACCGCTTTGGATTCGGGTTCATTGGAACCTTCGGTTTCGGATACTGTCTCCTCGGCTACTTTTGGTTCGGCCTGAGTGGCTTGTTCCAATGGTGCCTTTCTTTGTTCTGTAGATTCCTCTTTGCCACCTTCAGCCTGCTGAAGTTTACGATCCTTGTCCTGCATTAGTCGCTAGTTTACCTAATTGATTGATGAAAGTTATAGCCAATTTAACAACTTAATTGTCTAATAGCAAAAGTATTGATTCTTCTTTTGTGCGATTTGGTGGATGTACGGAAGGGCCGGATGTCTTTACCAAAGGTAATTTTTAGACTTGGTTCCAGATTTCCCACGCCTTTTCTGCCTGTTGTTCGAGCATGTTTAGACCATTGCTTATCTGGGCACCCCTTGCTTCACCTGCTGCTAAAAAGCTTGTTTTTTCTGGGTTGTAGATCAGGTCGTAGAGTAAATGGTCGGTTCCTATAAACTCGTAGGGGATGTCGGGTTTATCCTCTGTTTTTGGATAGGTTCCCAAGGGTGTACAGTTAATAATGAGTGTATTTTCCCTGATGATGTCCCCGTTCAAGTCGTTATAGGTATATTGGCCTTCTTTGTTGCTGCGGGATACATAGGTGCTTTCAATACCCAATTCGTTGAGCACAAATCTTACGGCTTTTGAGGCGCCTCCTGTTCCCAGAATCAATGCTTTGGTATGATTTGCTTTTAAAAAGGGTTCCAGTGATGTTCGGAATCCAAAGGCATCGGTGTTGAAGCCCTTTAGCCCTTTTCCTGTGAATTGAATGGTGTTGACGGCACCGATTTGAGCCGCTTTGGGGTCCAGTTCATCCAAATAAGGCAATACCTCTTTCTTATAGGGAATGGTGACGTTAAGGCCTTTTACGTTTTTTTGTGCCAAGACCTTCTTAATATCGTCGATTTGCTGGATATCAAAATTTTCGTAGCTATGGTCTTGAAGGCCCAAATCCTTGAATTTTTGGGTGAAGTATCCTTGGGAAAAGGAATAGGAAATATTTCTACCGAGTAGCCCGTACCTGTTCATTCTTTTTTCTGTTGTTGCCATACCAATCCAAAATCAATAATACCAAAATCCCCATCAATATAAAAAGGATAGCCCACCAAGTTTCTGCCTCGGTCATATTCGGGAAGTGTCGTGTGTAATTTTGAATAATCTTGTCGCCGTTCGAATCCAATAATGGATTTCCGGCTTCATCCAACTTAAAAATAGTTCGTTTCCATGGCCAAAGAACCCCCAACGACCCCGTAATAAAGCCCAACAGGACTGCCGTTGTAGTTGCTTTGAAATGCTTCAATACATAACTGAGCAAATGGGAAAAGGTGACCAATCCGGTAATTGAACCCAAGGTGAACACGCCTAAAATTTTTAGAATCTGAATACGTTCCCTGTTGTTGACAAAGCTGAAATCGCCCGAAAAAACTTCGGAAAATGTATCGTAGAGGGCATTTACGGAATCAACCAAGAGGAGGACATAATTGCCCAACAGAATCAAAATAAACGAACCGGAAAGTCCTGGAAGCGTCATTCCGGAAACACTGATAATCCCGCAGAAGAAAATAAACAGCAAATTATCGTTCTCCTTGGCAGGGTTCAAAAAACTGATGGAAACACCCACCACCAAACCAAATATTCCTGCTGGAATGGTACGCTGGTTCCAGGGCGAAAAGTCTTTTCCGATATAGTAAATGGACCCGATGACCATCCCAAAAAAGGTGGCCCACACAAAGAGTTCGTTGTGATCCAAGAAATAGTCCAAAATCCGGGAAACGCTAAAATAGCTGACCAACATCCCAAAGATCAGGAGCCCCAGAAATTTGGCATTGATGTACCTAAAAAAACTTTTGAATCTGCCGTTGAACAGCAGTTTTAGGGCTTTGGAGTTTAGTTTTTGAAGCGAGTAGATGAATTCTTCGTAAAAACCGGCCACAAAGGCCACAATACCTCCGGAAACACCCGGAACCTTATTCGCGGCACCCATGCACAGTCCCTTAATGACCAAGAAAAAATTGTCCAGAAGTGTTCTAGGTTGCTGCATGCGCCTTAACGGGTTTTCCTTATTTTTTGGAAGCTAATCTTTCCAGGATAAAAATAAGTGAAAAACCTAGGATGGCTAACACTAGGGCAAGCATTAATTTGCTATCGCCCTCAAAAGCACCGGGAAGTACGTTCATATCGTCCACCACAATGGTCTTGTCACCAAAGGTTTTGGTTTCCAATACCTTTTTCCAGGGCCAGATTTTATTGAGCGAACCCAAAATAAAGCCTGTCAAAAGGGCCAAGGTGATGTTTTTATAGTGGTTGAACATCCATTTGAGCAAGCGGGCGAAACTCAAAAGGCCAAAAATGGCCCCAACGCCCACGGTCAATATAATTTTAATGTCCCTTTCATGAACGGCGTCCAAAATGGTTTTGTAGGAGCCTAGTAGTACCAAAATGAATGCCCCTGAGATTCCGGGCAAGATCATGGCACAAATGGCCAAAGCACCAGAAAGGAACAGATAGGGGAGACTATCCACATTATCGCTGGCCGGCAGTTCGGTAATAAAAAAGGCAAGGGCCGCACCCAGAAGCAATATCGCAATCGAACCCATGTTCCACCTCGTGATTTCCTTACCGACCATAAAAATGGAAGCCACCACCAAGCCAAAAAAGAAAGACCAGAGCAAAATGGGCTCATTTTCCAAAAGCCAGCTCAAGAATTTGGCCAAGGAGAGGACGCTGATAAAAATCCCAACGAACAATGCCAAAAGAAAGTTGCCATTGACCTTGTTCCAGACGGCTTTGATACCGTCTTTTCGCAACATTTTGATGAGGGAAAGGTCTATGTTGTTGATGGAGGTGATGAGTTCCTCATAAATTCCGGAAATAAAGGCGATGGTTCCTCCGGATACTCCTGGGACTACGTCGGCGGCACCCATGGCCATACCTTTAAGGGTGATAAATACGTAGTCCAGTGTACGACGTGCTTGCATGAGTTTTTGGGCTATGGTGGGGTTACTTGGCGGTTCTCTTAACTTTGGAAACCAACGCTTTCACCCAATCAACTTCTATGAATTCTGGGAATTCCTTTTCAAACTGCCGCAATTTACCAATATCCACTTTCATGGCCTTGGACAAAATGGTTTTTGCTTCGTCCAAGTCGTTATTTTTTAAATGGAGACCCGCCAATTTGTAGGTGAGGTCGGAATTATCGGGATAAAACTCCAAACCTTGAATAAGTACTTGAATAGCGGAATTGTAATCCCCAATTTGGTTGAGTACTTCGGCCCAGTTTCTCCATGTTGCCAATTCGTAGTTGCCCAAATCCACCGCTTGTTTGTAGGCAAAGTCGGCTTCATCATAATTTTCGAGCGCTGCATAAATCTTGGCTGCTTTTTTCCAATATTTTGGGTTTTCACCATCTATATTGATGGCCTTGTTGATATAATACAGGGCTTTTTCGTAATTCTTTTGTCCATAATGGAAATCGGTGATGGCCAACCAACCTTTGTCCAACAAAGGGTCTTCATGTACGGTATGATAGTAATAATACTTGGCCAGATCGTAATTGCCCAGTTTTTCATGGCATTTGCCCAAACGTAAAAAAGCATAGGAAGTAGGGTCTTCCATAGTAATGGTGGACTCGTAGTTTTCTATGGCTTCGTTGTACCTGCCCAGTTTTTCCAACACCTTGCCTTTTTCAAAATAGGCCCCGATGAAAGAATCGTCTGAAATCACCGCAAAATCAAATGCCGTCAATGCTTCCAGATACAAATTTTTGGCCAAGTACATTTTACCGAGTTGATGCCAGGCCACTTCGCAGTAAGGATTGCGGTCCAAATAATCGTTCAGGTAGTAGATGCTCCCATCAAAATCTTCCAAAAATTCAAAACAGTACACCACATTGTATAGGGATGAATAGTCACTGTCGTCCATTTCCACACAGCGCATAAAGCTGAGTTTGGCCTGCTCGTAGTTATCCATGAACAGGTATTCCATTCCCAAAAGGGAGTGGATGTCAAAGGAGTGGTCGGTCACGTTAAGTGCTTCCAAGAGCAAATTTACTGCTTCCTGGTGTTTGTCCTGCTTGGAACGGATATTGGCTCTTTGGATGTAGATTTCTTCATTGCCCGCATTGATGTTCTGGATTTCATCCAAGAGTGTCTCTGCAGCTTCAAATTTGTCCTCAAAAGCCAAAACCTCTACCTGCAAAAGCTTTAATTCCATGGAATTGGGATGTTGTTCCAGACCAATTTGAATGGCTTTTTTGCCTAGGGATATTTTGCCGTTGTTCAGGTAGTGATGGATGATTTCCTCAAAGTCCTCCGCATCGAAGAAGTAGACGTCATCCGTCTTGAGCATGGACTCAAATTTGCTTATCGATTTGTCAGGATATTCGTTAGATTCTAACGCCATAGGAACGTTTTTGGTTGAACTATGGACTTAAAATTAACCTTTTGGGTTGCTCTTGAAGTCCATTTTTAGGGTATGTTATCAACAAATTAGTTAACAGTAGGGGTTGGATAGTCGTTTAAAATGCCAAGTATTAAGTCGCAACCTTCCTCAATTTCTTTCATGGAAATGGTGAGTGGAGGCGATATTCGAACGGCTCGCTGCTCGAACAGTAACCAGAATAAGATAAGACCTTTTTTTGCGGCTTCCAGCACCACGTAATTGGCTATCTCCTTGTTTTTCATGATGGGAGCCAGCATCAACCCTTTTCCTCTAACTTCTTCTATTAATGGATGTTGTAATAGTTTTCGGAACAGCTTTTCCTTTTCCAAGGTCTGTTCCATGAGGTTGGTTTCGGTAATTTCTTTCAAGGTGGCCAAACTGGCGGCTGCGATGACCGGATTTCCCCCAAATGTGGTGATATGTCCCAGTTTTGGGTGGTCCATCAAATCGCTCATCAACTCGTGCGAAGCCACAAAAGCACCCACGGGCAAACCCGAGGCCATTCCTTTGCCGATGACCATAATATCGGGAATGCAATTAAAATGTTCAAAAGCGAACAATTTGCCCGTACGTCCAAATCCAGGTTGAATTTCGTCCAATATCAGCAAGGCACCGACTTCGTCGCAGCGTTTTCTAACCTTTTCCAGATAGCCATTTTGGGGCACAATAAACCCAGCTCCTCCTTGGATGGTCTCCAGTACCACTGCAGCAGTACGTTCTGTTATTAGCTCCAAATCTTCTTCCGAATTGAACTCAATAAACCCCACATCGGGAATCAAAGGACGGAAGGCACCTTTGCGTTCTTCATAGGTCATCAAACTCAAACTGCCCATGGTATTGCCATGATAGGCATTTTTGGCAGCGATAATTTGGGAGCGGCCTGTATGTCTTCGGGCAAGTTTTAACGCTCCTTCCATGGCTTCTGTTCCAGAGTTGACCAAATACGTGGTACTTAGGTTCTTTGGAAGGAGGGAGGCCAGTAGCTTGGTATATGCTACGGCAGGCTCCTGTACATACTCCCCATAGACCATAACGTGCATGTACTGGTCCACTTGTGCCTTGATGGCTTCCACCACCCTTGGGTGTCCATGTCCCAAACTACATGCCGATACGCCTGCCACAAAATCCAAATGGGCATTGCCGGCCTTGTCATAAATGTAGCTTCCCTTGGCATGGGAAACTTCCAAGGCCAGTGGGTGTGGTGTGGTTTGGGCTTGGTATGTGAAAAAATCGTTTTTCGACATGGCTATCGGGTCTGTGCCTTCTTTTTGAGCACGGGTTTCTTTGGCTTTGTCGCCTTGGTATTAGGTACGTTTATGGGGTCGTTCGTATTGTTTTGCCGCTCGTTTTCCTCGGCATCAATATCTATCGGGTTGTCTATACCCCTAATTTTGACCAATTCGATGTTGTTGTCGTCTTCATCAAAAATTTCTTCTTTGGACATGATCCGTTCATCACCACGCCAAACAAAGCCTTTCAATTTTCGACTTTCCACGGGTAAATCGGTCTCTGGGAAAATATCACCATCGGGATTCACAAAGAAGGTAATGTCCTCAATATCGTTATTGGCCATCAGCAGCCTGATTTTGCTACAAATGGTTTTGTCAATACCCACAAGTTCCTCATCATCGTTGTAAACGTAATAGATGACTTCGGTGTTCTGGACCAAATCAATGATTTTCAATTCGTTTTCAATGAACTTGCCAAAAAGATTTTTGCCTTTAGCTTGGTTGTAGCCGGTTCTACTGATGGTATCCAACGAAATAATAAAGGCATTTTCTATCACTTTGAGGGAATCCAGCTTATCGGTTTCCAAATCGGAAATCAAGTGAATGCTATCGCCTGTTATTTGATTATCCACATTCCATAAAATAGGGTCGGTGATCAATTGGGTGATGCCCGTTTTTTCCTCAAAATGGATGGAATCACATTTACCGCTCAAATCCGTTTTGTAAAATTTGGCGTTTCTGAAAGCTCTCAGAACGCGCTCTTCTTCCTTTCCGGTCACCATCAAGGTATCGCCGTGCATGTAAAGGGAATCCTTTTCCACCAAACTGATGGAAACCGCTCTTTTGGTGGCAAAAACAGAATCTTTGGCTTTGTGCACCTCGGCGTAGTGTGCCCGAATCACCCCATTGTTGATGGTGTCCGTGATTTGGATATTGTTGGTGGCCGAAGCAAATTCCTTGAACTTATCGAAATACAGGCTGTCGCCCTCGATGATTTTATTGTCGTAATCAATACGGGTGTTTTTGATACCGTAGCCCTGTTCAATCTTGGTGTCGTAGAAGCCGCGCTCGCAATAAATCTTGTACTCCTCGCCCGTAATCGTGGACGGACCGTACATATAGGCGTTTTTGGAAGTGGTGTAATAGTCTAATTGCTCCGAATCTATGATGTAATCCGGGTTGTCGATGTGTACATTGCGCTGAAATTGGTACTTTTTTGGGGTCATAAAGTAGGTGCCCACCTTGCTGGTCAGCACATTGGCCGAATCAACTACCTTACCTCCCGAGTTGTAATAGGCCTCCTGCTTTTCCCTATTAAAATAAAGCGTATCGGTGGTCAATCGCATCTGTCCGTTCGTAAGGTCCACTTTTTCCCACGCCTTTGCGAGTTTGGTGTTCCCGTCGTAATCCATCTTCCCGCTGTTCATTTCAATGGAATCACCTTGTTGCAAGCGGATATTTCCAATGGCTTTTAACCGGTTTTCTTCCGCATAAAAAATGGCGATATCGCACCAAAGGTCCGCCCCCTGATGCTCAAACTGCACCTGCCTTTCGTCGTCCTTGCTAAAAATCGAAGCACCGGGAAATTGGGCCTCATCCTTGGTGAAGTTGGCCCCATACACGATGTTGATTTGTCTTCCACCTTCTGGCTGTTGTTCTTGGGCGAACCCACTCAAAAAGGCAAAAAACACTATGAAAAATGCACTATTTTTCAAATTCATTGAATTTTGCCCAAAAGTAGGATTTTTAACGGAAGTGGCACACATCCTTTAGAAAGCTTTGGCAATTGTATCCCAAAGGTCTACGGCTTTCTGGATTTTATCTTCCTCTTTTGAGAGCTAGGGTGATTTGACCGCAATGATAGCTGTTGTGGTACAGGATATGTCCGAACAACTTGATTCTGGAAATTGGTCCAAAAAATGGAGTTTCAATGGTTTCCATCCACTCTTCCTCGGAAAGGTTTTCCACCAAATCCTGTAGTATTTGATAGCCGTCTTCCACCAATTTCTTGCTTTCTTCCCAATGATAGGTTTTCCCTGTATCCTGTTCCCCCATGGTCGTATTTTGAACTGAATTGGGAATACCAAAAAACTGACTGATCAAGTGCATGATTTCTCCTATGTGCCGATAGATAAAGCCCACGGAAGCGGTATCGTCGTTCAATCGTAAGGTACTGTTCTTTTGGTCGATTTCCTTAAACGTGTAACTGCACGTTTTTAGATTTTGATCCAATAAATCCTTAAGAAGGTGTTTGGTCATATAAATTATTGGTTTAAGTAAGCAGAGTACATCCAAATTAATTTTTCTTGCTCCCGGATGTAATCGCTCATCAATGCATTGGTACCTTCGTCACTTGAATCTCCGGACATTTCCAATAACTCCCTCTCAAGTGGCAGCAGTACTTCGTATCCATTCAAAATTTCTTCAATCGCTTTGTTACCGTCGGATACGTTCTTGGCCGCTTTAATCGTGGATATTTTGGAATAATCGGCATAGGTGTGCAAAGGAACAAACCCCAAGGTCAGAATCCGCTCTGCTATTTCATCGATTTTGATCAATGAATCGTTGTACAGTTCCTCAAACTTTATATGAAGCTCAAAAAACTTTTCGCCTTTAATGTTCCAATGAAAACCACGGGCATTCATGTAAAACAGTTGGTAGTTGGCTAACAGTTCATTGAGTTTATTGGCCAGTTCATTTGATGCTTGTTTGTCCAGTCCAATTCTGTTGAGATGATGTGTCATGTCTTGCTAATTTTGATTTTAATCAAAAATAACCCTGTTCTTTCTAAGCTACAGTGACCCTAGTCACATAACTTTAGGGTGCAAGTCATTTAGTTTTCATCAAACTGATAGCAAAACCTCCACCCTCTACCATAGGAATGGTCAGTGATGACCCTTTGCTGATAGCTACATCTTCAATGGTAATGGCCGTAGGATTGTTTCGGTAATGCGCATCCGCTGCATCTTTATAAAGGGTGGCCTTGTAGGTTACACCATCTTCCAGAAAATCAAAATTGAGGGTAACCTCCCTGGCGTTTTCATCGGTAATCCCACCAACGAACCAGTTGCCTGTTTCCCGCTCTTTTCGAGCAATAGTGACGTAATCTCCCACCTCGCCATTTAACACATGGGTTTCGTCCCAATCTACACCCACATCCCTTATAAACTGGAAAGCAGGCTGGTTTTCATAATTTTCGGGCAGGTCACAAGCCATTTGCACAGGGCTGTAGATGACCACATAAAGTGCCAACTGCTGCGCAATAGTGGTACTGACCCGATTATTTTCCTTGCCGGGAATTTCAATATCAAAAACACCGGGTGTAAAATCTATTGGGCCGGCCAACATTCGTGTAAAGGCAACAATTGGTAAGTGTTCGGGGGGATTTCCACCATCGGCCGACCATGCGTTGAATTCCTGTCCACGAAGCCCTTCTCGGGCTATGGCATTGGGATAAGTTCTGCGGATTCCGGTCGCTTTGATGGGTTCATGGGCGTTAATGGCCACCTTGTACCCTGCAGCTGTTTCCAGTACTTTTCGGTAATGGTTCACCATCCACTGGCCATGGTGGTATTCTCCTTTGGGAATGATTTCGCCCACATACCCAGTTTTGACCGAACTCATGTCGTATTTTTTCATCAGTTGGAAGGCCGTATCCAATTGTTGCTCATAGGTCCGCGGTGCAGCGGAGGTCTCGTGGTGCATGATGATTTCTACTCCCTTTTCCTTGGCGTAGCGGTTCAATTCTTCCAAATCGTAATCGGGGTAGGGGGTCACAAAATCAAAAACGCCTTCGCGGTCCTCAAAACCTATCCAATGTTCCCATCCGGTATTCCAACCCTCGACCAACACCCCTTTGATGTTGTTTTTGGCCGCAAAATCGATATATCTTTTGGTGTTTTCGGTGGTCGCGCCATGCTTCCCAGTGGGTTTTAAATCTTGGGTGAAGGTGTTCATGTCCTGCGAACCGGCATAGTCCCAAGTGGATTGGCCCACATGCATTTCCCACCAGATGCCCACATATTTTTTGGGTTCGAACCAGCTCATGTCCCCAAGTTTATTGGGTTCGTTCAAGTTGACAATCAATTTGGATTCGATAAGTTCACTGGCCTTGTCCGCAATCTGGATGCTTCGCCACGGTGTTTTAAAAGGAAGTTCCCGTTTTACTTTGTATCCCAATCGGTCGGAACCCACCAGTTCGCTGGTCAACCGTAAAGACTCCGTATCCACTTTCAAGGTCATTCCGGCATAGTCCGTAAGGTTGGCTTCATGAAAGCTCAAGTGAAGTCCATCTTCGCCCCGCATGGTCACAGGAGTGTTCACGGCGTTCTCGGGAATGTAGGTTGCGGCGAGGTCGGCATTGTTCCTTTTGGATAGGGCATCGATTTCCGAGACTTTGGTCGTGTTGTAGAGGTGTTCGTAAATATCCCAGTCACCGGGAATCCACCAGGTAGTATAGTCTTCGGTCAGTTGGAATTCGGTATTCTCGTCCATGATAATGATACTGTCTCTATCCTGTTGGGGAAGAAACTCGTACCGAAACCCGATACCGTCGTCATAAGCCCTGAAATAGATATTGAATTGACGTTTGGGGGCTGCTGATTCCTCCAAGGTAACGACCATCTCATTGTAGTGGTTCACCACCTCCCTTTGTTCGCCCCAAGGCATTTCCCAAGTTTCATTTACGGTATTTTGGGTGGAGCTTACCAGGTTTAACCCTGATTTTAAAGGCTCTTGGTCCTTAAAGTCGAATCCCATGGCTGAGGAGTCGATAACGGTTTTTTCCCCGTGACGCACCAAATAATAAGGTGTTCCATCTTCGGAAAGGTGAAAATCGATAGCATTGATACCGCTAGGTGATGTTACGTTTAAGGTGGCAGGTTCCTTAGTGCAGGAAACCATGGTTCCCATCAAAATAAAGAGTGTCCAGATTTTATTCATAGTACAGTTTTTTATCGATACAATTGGTGAAATAGGGTTGTTACCCAAACTCAATCGGACAAAAAAGATACTGAAAAATGAACAAAAAACCGAAGCCTATCGGTGGATGGTCTGGAGCCTGTCCGGACCTACGGATACAATTTTAATGGGTACGTTCAACTGTTGTTCCAAAAAGGCGATGTAGTCGTTCAAATTGGCGGGCAAATCTTCCGATTTTGACATTTTCGTCAAATCCTGCGACCATCCTTTCATTTCCTTGTAGACGGGCGTTACGTATTCCTCTTCAATATTGTAAGGTAAATGTTGGATTTCTTCCCCTTTGTATTTGTAGGCGGTACACACTTTAATGGTTTCAAAACCGCTGAGTACATCGGCTTTCATCATCATCAGCTCTGTCACCCCGTTGATTTGTACGGCATATTTGAGTGCGACCAAATCCAACCAGCCACAACGGCGTGGTCTTCCTGTGGTGGCTCCAAATTCGTTGCCCACTTTGGCCATGGTGGCCCCATCTTCATCAAAAAGTTCGGTTGGGAAAGGTCCGCTGCCCACACGCGTAGTGTAAGCCTTGAAGATGCCCAAAACCCGCTTAATATTGTTTGGTGCTACACCCAAACCGGTACATGCACCAGCGGCCGTAGTGTTGGAGGAAGTTACATAAGGATAAGTCCCAAAGTCGATATCCAACAGGGAACCTTGAGCTCCTTCGGCCAAGATTTTTTTGCCTTCTGCCTGTGCTTTGAAGATGTATTCCTCACTATCGATAAAGGTGAGCTTTTTCAGGGTTTCCACTCCTTCGCAGAACTCGGCCTCCAACTCTTCCAAGTTGTATTCAATATCCACATCGTAAAAATCGATCATAGCCTCGTGCTTATTGGCAAGGGCTCGGTATTTGGTCTTCCAATCGTCAAATTCCAAATCCCCGACACGCATTCCGTTTCGGCCTGTTTTGTCCATATAGGTGGGGCCAATACCCTTTAGGGTAGACCCAATTTTGGCCTTTCCTTTGGAAGCTTCGGAGGCGGCATCCAACAAGCGGTGGGTTGGCAAGATCAAATGTGCCTTTCGGGAAATCAACAATTTGGATTCAATATCGATATTGAACTTTTCCAAATTATCCAGCTCTTTTTTGAAGATGACCGGGTCGATTACCACGCCGTTCCCGACGACATTCATGGCATTTTTATGGAATATTCCTGAGGGGATGGTGTGCAGTACGTGTTTTATGCCATCAAATTCCAGCGTATGGCCTGCGTTTGGGCCTCCTTGAAATCTGGCGATAATATCGTATTCCTTGGTCAGTACATCAACAATTTTTCCTTTTCCTTCGTCTCCCCATTGGAGTCCAAGCAATAAATCTACCATGTAATCTTTGGGTTATTCAGTTAGGTTTTTTTCTTTGTTTCGTGTTCCGTAGAAGTATAAAGAGTGATTGTTGATTTTTATATCAAACACCTCTTCGATTGTTTTTTTGATGGATTGGATGCGAGGATCACAAAATTCCACCACCTCGCCAGTGTCCGTAAGGATAACATGATCATGCTGGCGATCAAAATAGGATTTTTCGTATTGCGCCTGATTTTTGCCAAATTGATGTTTACGGACCAGTTTGCTCTCCAATAAAAGCTCGATGGTATTGTAAAGTGTAGCTCGACTCACCCTGTAGTTTTTGGTCTTCATTTTAATGTAAAGGGATTCCACATCAAAATGGTCGTCACTGTCGTAAATTTCCTGTAAAATGGCGTAGCGTTCAGGGGTCTTGCGGTGTCCTTTTTCCTCAAGATAGGCCGTGAACACGTTTTTTACAATTTCCTGATTTTTATTGTTTCCCATGGCTTTCTACCTATGCTAATGCACAAAGGTACAGTTAAAAATTAAATTCTGGTCACTTTATCGATTCCTTCGACTTGCTTCAAATTGTTCATCAGCCTTTTAAGGATGTTGTTGTTTTTCACGACCAAAGTGATTTTTCCTTTGAATGTACCGCCATCTGCACTAAAGTTAAGGTTGCGCATATTTACGTGCATGTTTTCCGAAATGATCTTGGTGATGTCCTTTACCAATCCCATATTGTCGATACCGGTAAGTTGTATATCCACCGAAAATTCTTCTTGGGATGAATCTATCCATTTGGCACTGATAATTCGATATGCATAGTTGGATTGCAGCGAAATGGCATTGGGACAGTTTTTTTTGTGCACTTTGATCCCATCGTTGACACTTACAAAACCGAATACATCATCCCCGGGAATAGGGTTGCAGCATTGCGCCAATTTATAGTTGAGCCTTTCTTCTTCCTTACCAAACACGAGCAAGTCGTATTTGGTGGTAATCTCGTTCTTGTCAACATCTTTGGGTACAGGGGTTTTTCGAATCCTGTTTTTAAAGAAATTGATGAACGCATTGTGATAGGAAGAGGCAAAATCCTTTAACTTCTCATTGTCGATAACGCCGATACCCACGCGGTAAAACAAGTCCAAACTGGTCTTTAATTTGAAAAAGGTCACCAATTTGTTGACGGTATCCTCGTTCAAATTGATTTTTTGGGCCTTGAGCTTGCGGCGCAAGATTTCCTTGCCTTCTTCGGCCACCTCTTTCTTTTCTTCGCTTAGGGACGATTTGATCTTAGATCTTGCCCTTGCCGTTTCGGCATAATCCAACCAGCTTTGTGAAGGTTTGGCGCTATCGGAAGTGATGATTTCCACTTGGTCCCCACTCCTCAATTTTGTTCCCAGGGGAACCAATTTCCCGTTGACCTTGGCTCCACGGGTCTTCATACCGATTTCTGTATGAATGTTAAAGGCAAAGTCGAGGGCCGTAGACCCTTTGGGCATTGATTTTAGGTCTCCTTTAGGAGTGAATACAAATATTTCCTTTGCGTATAGGTTCAGTTTGAATTCCTCCACAAAATCCACAGCATTGCCATTGGCCGTTTCCAGCGCTTCCTGCAGTTTGTTCAACCATTCCTCTATACCTTGTTCCTTTTGGTTGCCATGCTTGTACTTAAAATGGGCGGCATATCCTTTTTCCGCGATTTCGTGCATACGCTCACTGCGTATCTGAACTTCCACCCATTTCCCCTTGGGCCCCATTACGGTGATGTGGAGCGCCTCGTAGCCCGTGGATTTGGGAGAGGTGATCCAATCGCGCAAACGAATGGGATTGGGGGTAAAGTGGTCCGTAACAATGGAATAGATTTTCCAAGCAAGGAATTTCTCGTTCTTACGGTCGGACTTATAGATGATCCGGATGGCAAACTTGTCGTAGACTTCATCAAAAGTGACATTTTGGGCCTTCATTTTCCTTCTGATGGAGAAAATGGACTTCATCCGCCCTTTGATGTAATAGTTGAGTCCCTCGCGGTCCAATGAGGTGCGGATCACATTGGAAAAGTCCTCGATATAGGACAGACTTTCTTCTTCCGTATCCTCAATCTTGGCAAGTATGTCGTGATAGACCTCTGGCTCCGTATATTTTAGGGAGAGATCCTCTAGATGCGTTTTGATGTTGTACAGACCAATACGGTGCGCCAAGGGAGCGTAAATGTACAAGGTCTCCGATGCAATCTTTACCTGTTTGTGCTCGGGCATGGAGTCCATGGTGAGCATGTTATGATAACGATCTGCAATTTTAATGATGATGACCCGTACATCATCATGGAGCGTCAGTAGCATCTTCCTAAAGTTTTCCGCTTGCTGACTGATGTCCTTATCCTTCTTGAGGTGGGCTATTTTGGTGAGTCCATCAACAATACGAGCCACTGTTTCCCCAAACATTCGTTCAATATCCGCTAAGGTATAGGGGGTGTCCTCAACTACATCGTGCAGTAGTGCGGAAGCAATGGATACAGCATCCAGCCCGATTTCCGAAGCAACGATCTTGGCAACGGCAATGGGATGAAAAATATAAGCTTCGCCCGATTTGCGACGCTGGTCCTTATGGGCGTCCACGGCCACATCAAAGGCTGACCGAATCAACTTCTTGTCCTCATCCGTCAACGTTTGGTAGCTTATGCGAAGCAATTCTTTGTACTGCTTCGCAATCTCCTTGTTCTCTTTTTCAATAGCAGCCTCTGTCATAGTATATTAAATTTACTACAATCTTATTATCTAAACAACAAAATCTATGCCTTAAGGTTTCGGATGCGCTCTACCAAGGGCGGATGGGAGTAGTGCACAAAAACATAAGCGGGGTGGGGCGTGAGGTTGCTCAAGCTCTTTTTGGACAACTTCTTTAAGGAAGATACCAACGGTTGCGAAGCAAAGGTAGTCTTCGCGAAGTCATCAGCCTGAAATTCAAATTTTCTCGACACATAGTTCATGAGCAATCCCGTAAGTTCCGATATGGGACTGTACAACAACGCAAACCCTACCAATGCGGCATGGAAACTAGGAGTGGATACCCCAATGGCCAATGAGATTTCGGGGTGGTTGATGAACAATGATAGAATGTAAAGGGTAAGTCCTGTCGTCAATAAGGAGACAATCAGGTTGACAATGATGTGGTTGCGTTTGTAGTGTCCGACCTCGTGCGCCAAAACGGCCACAATTTCATCCTCGCTCAAATCTTGGATCAGGGTATCGAACAAGGTAATGCGTTTTTCTTTTCCGAAACCAGAAAAATAGGCATTCGCTTTAGTGGAGCGCTTGGAACCATCGATGACAAAGATATTTTGAAGTTCAAAACCCACTTTTTGGGCGTAGTTTTCTATGGAACTTTTAAGGCTTCCGTCTTCCAAGGGCGTTTGTTTATTGAACAGGGGCACGATCAATCGACTGTAAAACAAATTGATGAACAGGATGAAAATACCAACGGCTATCCACGCATAGATCCAAAAATAAGGTCCTGTGGATTGATAAAACAACATGAACAATGTCAAAATACCGCCTCCGAGAATAACCGTGAGGATGCCTCCTTTTAGTTTATCCGAGAAAAAGGTGGATGGACTGGTTTTGTTGAACCCATATTCCTCTTCGATCACAAATGTTCTGTAATAGGAAAACGGTAGGCCCAAAAGAGCACTTCCCAGCATAATGATCCCGAAAAAAATCAAGGCCATGTGAATCGGGTCTTCGGTGATGGAACGTGTAAATTGATCTACCCACTCGAAACCTCCAAAAACAAGAAAGCAGATGGTCAAGATCAAGGAAAAACCATCAGAAATTACTCCAAACTTATAATTGGTCCGTTTGTATTGTTGGGATTTTTGATATTCAGATTCATCAAAAACATCGGCCAGTTCAGGAGGTACGGTCGATTTGAAACGCTTGGCGTTCAGGTACTCCAAATACTGGTGAGCCAGATATTGGACCACAAGGATGGCCAGGATGACATAAAAGAGCAAGTTTTTTTCCATAGCTTAAAATCCGCGCTGGCGCTTCGCCTCAAATATAAGTATTGCAGCGGATACCGAAACATTCATGGAGTCTATTTCTCCTTGCATCGGTATAATGATGTTTTGGTCGGAATTTTGAAGCCATTTTTCGGTCAATCCAGTAGCCTCGGTACCCATCACGAGGGCCGAAGCGGCTTTAAAATCACAGTCCACATAATTTTTGGAAGCGGTTAAGGCAGCACAGTAAATTTTGATTTGGTTGGTTTGTAAAAAAGCAATGATCTCGTCCGTGGTTCCTACGCCAATTTGGTTGGTAAACAGACAACCCACGCTGGAACGGATAATGTTTGGACTATATAGGTCGGATTTGGGATTTGCAATCAGAACGGCATCTACGGCGGCCGCATCGGCAGTTCGCAGCAGGGCGCCAATATTGCCGGGCTTTTCGGGAGCTTCGGCAACCAACACCAAAGGTGATGTATTGGAAAAGGAAATGTGCTCCAATCCATGATCTTTGGATTCCATGATGCCCAGTAGGCCTTCCGTAGTGGCCCGATGTGCGATTTTGCCGTAAACACTTTCGGAAACCTGTACCATTTCTGGGTTTGATTGGGCAGTAAATGTCCCAATCGAAGCGGAACCCATAATTTCCGGGCAAAAAAGAAGGGTTTGCAATCGGTAACCTCCTTTTAGGGCCAATTCGATTTCACGCTGACCTTCCACAACAAAAAGCCCATTCTTTCTGCGTTCGCGGGATTTTTCCTTGAGCAGCAGGATTTTTTTAATCAACGGATTTTGGGCACTACTGATTACTTTGGCTTCCATAGGCATGGTAAAAATAGCCATTCCTGTAATTATTGAAAGGGGTTTTCGACCAAGTGTTAAAACCCAGACCATGAACAAATTAACTATTTTTTTGTTTTTGTTTGGCCTTGTTGCCTGTAAACAAGAGGCTAAAAATGAAACAAGCGAAGCTCCCGTAACCGTGGTTCAGGAGAGCATGAAAAGTGAAACTGTTTATCCCGATGCACTCGCAAAGGTGTTTGAGGCGCATGGTGGCTTGACACAGTGGAAAGCACAACGAACCCTATCTTACGTGATTCCAAAGCCTAATAAGCTCGAAACCCATACCATTGACCTTTGGTCCAGAAAGGACAGAATTGATACCGAACAATTTTCCATGGGTTTTGATGGGGAGCAGGCTTGGCTCATGAATGGTAGTGGTAAGTACGAAGGTGATGTTGGGTTTTACCATAATTTGATGTTCTACTTTTATGTCATGCCCTTTGTGTTGGCCGATGACGGCATTGTCTATTCTGCCACGCCCGATTTGGAATATGAAGGAAAGAAATACCCTGGAATCCAAATAGCCTATGAATCTGGAGTAGGGGCATCGTCCAAGGACGAATATTTTATTCATTTTGATCCAGACACCCATCAAATGGCTTGGTTGGGGTACACGGTGACGTACCGCTCCGGAGAAAGCTCCGACAATGTGAAATGGATCAATTATGGTGATTGGCAAGAGGTCAATGGTTTGATGCTGTCAAAGACCATCACCTGGCACAAGTACGAGGGTAGAACTATATTGGAACCTGTTAATTCCGTGACCTTTGAGGAGGTTACACTTGATGGTAAATCAAAACCTGATGCGTTTTATGCCAAACCTGAAGCAGGGGAGTATGTAACCATCCAAATGAATTAATAGGGAACATGAAAAATAAAAAAAGGCGCTCCAGTGAGCGCCTTTTCTATTTTCGAGACCTATTGGCCCTCCTGTTGTCTTTCATATTTGCCCATGTACCGTTTCCAAAGTTCGGTCTGGTGGGTTTCCAACGAAATGTCCCTGCCATCAATATAGGCCTTGGAGAGTTTGTTGGTGCGCATGTCCAAAGCATCTCCTTCGGAGATGAACAAAGTGGCGCTTTTCCCTTCTTCCAAGGTTCCGTACATATCGTCAATACCCAAAATTTTTGCGGTATTGCCCGTAATCAATTGTAAAGCGGTTTCTTTGTCCAATCCCTGTGCCACGGTCTGTCCTGCGTAAAATGCCATGTTTCGGGTTTGGAAATTGGCCATGTCCTCATTCTGAATGGCCACCAATAATCCGGCATCCACCAATAACTTGGGCAATTTATAGGTCAAATCGTAATCATCATCATCAAACTCGGGCAAAGAGTGGGTTACGTTAACCAAAACTGGAATGTTGTGTTCCTTTAGAAATCCAGCGATTTTATTGGCGCGGTAACCGCCCACGATGACCACATTTTTCACGCCCATGTTCTTGGCTAGCGTAACGGCATCGGTCATTTCCTTTTCGCCATCGGCGTGGATGTAGAGACGCTGGGATCCATCAAAAAGTCCTTGCATAGCCGCAAAGGGCAAATTTTTATCACCCGCTCCGGTTTTTCCGTAGGCGATGGAATTCTGGAAAAACATTTTGATATCATCCATTTCCTTGGCATACTCCTTATTAGGAATAAAGCCTCTTTCCTCGCCGGCCCACCAACGACCCCTTCTAAAGAAATTGGGCCAGTTCATGTGAATACCATCATCTGTTTTTAAAGCTGCATCCTCCCAGTTCCATGCATCAAACTGTACAATGCTGGAGGTTCCGGAGATGGTGCCACCCTGAGGAGTGATTTGTCCTATGAGAACACCATTGGGACGCATACTTTCCACTACTTTGGATTCCGCATTGTAGGCAATCAAACTACGAACATGGGGAATCATTTCCCCGATTTCGTCCTGGTCGTCACTTGCTCTCACCGCGTCAACCTCTACCAATCCCAATGATTTGGAGGGTGCGATAAATCCTGGATACACGTGTTTGCCTTCGGCATTGATCGTAGTGCCTTCTGTGGGCGCCGTTAAACCGGCACCGATGGCGGTTATCTTTCCATCATTAAAAATGATGGTACAATTCTCTATGGCCTCTCCATTCCCAATATGGGCCGTTGCACCAATAATGGCAACTTGCTCGGATTGAGGTGGGGCAGGGGTCTGCTGTGCGTTCAATGTGACCCCAAAAACTAATGTTATTATTAAGATTATTTTTTTCATGTCTTATTTTTTAAAGGGTGTCACATTCAAATCGTTCTTTCTTGCTCTGAACAGGGGTTCGGGAGTCACCTCCCTTTTTGTTCTCGTTCAGCATCATGCCAATCAGCTTGTTACGCTCTTTTTTCACCGACTCCCTCATCATTTTATCTTTTTCCAAGTCAAAATAAACCGTTCCTTCCACCAAGGTTTTTTCGGCTTTGGCGTAAATCGAAAGTGGATGGTCCGTCCAAAGTACCACATCGGCATCCTTGCCTTCTTCGATGCTGCCTACGCGGTCATCCAAATGCAACAACTTGGCTGGGTTCAAAGTGACTGTTTTCCAAGCTTCAATTTCTGACATACCACCATATTTTACCGTTTTGGCGGCTTCTTGGTTCAACCTTCTCGACATCTCGGCGTCATCACTGTTGATGGCCACGGTCACCCCTTGACTTGTCATGATGGCTGCGTTGTATGGAATGGCGTCGTTTACTTCGTATTTGTAAGCCCACCAGTCGCTAAAGGTTCCCCCTCCAACACCGTGTTCGGCCATTTTATCGGCGACTTTGTAGCCTTCCAAGATGTGGGTGAACGTGTTGACGCGGAAGCCAAATTTTTCAGCCACCTTCATCATCATGTTGATTTCACTTTGTACGTAGGAGTGGCAAGAAATGAAGCGTTCCCCATTCAAAATTTCCGCCAAGGTTTCCATTTCCTCATCGTAGCGGTAGGGTTGTCCACTCTTTTTCAACTCATCGTATTCTTTGGCGCGTTGGAAGTAATCCGTGTAGACTTGCTCCACACCCATTCTGGTCTGTGGGAAACGGGAATAACTGCCCCAGTTGGATTGTTTTACGTTCTCGCCCAAAGCAAACTTGATGAACTTGGGTGAGTTTTCAAAAATCAATCCTTCGGCATTTTCGCCCCACTTAAATCGTAGAATGGCTGATTGTCCACCAATCGGGTTGGCGGAGCCATGCAACAACTGCGCCGTGGTCACACCACCGGCCAAGTTGCGATAGATGTCCATATCCTTGGGGTCCACTACATCTTCCATATGTACTTCGGCGGATGAGTTTTGACCGCCCTCGTTGATGGAAAGGGCCGCAATATGGGTATGTTCGTCAATGATACCTGCGGTAAGGTGCTTGCCTGTTGCATCCACAACAGTAGCGCCACCAGCACGAAGGTCCTTGCCTACTTTGGCAATCTTTCCTTTTTTGATGAGGACATCCGTATTTTCCAAAATGCTTTCACCGGTCCAAACCGTAGCGTTCTTGAAGAGCATATCCTCCTGTTTTGGCTTGGTCTTGTATCCATAGCCCACATTCGGATAGGTCAGTGCGATAAGCTCTGGCTTTTCGGCTTGCTTTTCATCTTTGGCTTTCTCCTCGAACCCAGCGGTCTGCGTCAAAGTTGCCGATGTTTCATCGCCATTGGGGAGCACTACATTTCCCTTAATGGTCTTAGTGTTTGGCATTACCTGGGCCACCATTCGGTAAGAACCCACATTGTCCTCGCTAAAGGAAATGTTCAGCCAATCAGCGGAATAATCTATCTTGGAATCTACGGTTGTATCTCCTTTTTTGATTTCTGCCTTTGGCTTACTGGCATCTCCGGTCAAGGAAACTTTGTAGGTGGTGCCGTTGACAGCAAGGTCATAATCACCGCGAATGTCGATTACGTCCATGCTTTCTATAATATTTTTGGTGCCCTGTACCCAGTTTTCGTAGAGGGTGGTTCCTTTGTCAAATAGGTCACCTGAAGTAATCAAGAAGTTGGCTTGGCTTCCTGCTTGAAGGGTGCCTATTTCGTTCGATTTCCCTAAAATTTGTGCGGGAACAGTCGTCAAGGCTTCCAAAGCTTTGGTTTTGGAAAGTCCGTAAGTAATGGCCTTCATGATTTTTTCTTTCAAATCCTTTGGTGATTTCAGGCCATGAAGGGTTATGGAGAACTCCACACCATTGTCTGCCAACACTTTTGGGTTTGATGGCGCCAGGTTCCAATGTCTCATGTCTTTCAAAGCAATGTATTTTGCTTCGTAAGGGTTGGATACATCAAAGGCATCCGGGAAATTGAGCGGCAAGATCAGTTTGGCATTGGTTGCCTTAATGTCATCGATGCGCTCATATTCATCGCCTCCGGCCAAAATGGTATATTGAATCCCGAAAAGGTCGCCGATTTTATCGGCTCGCAACACATTGCCATTGTCACCTGCGGCATAAATTTGGGTGAGACCTTGGTTGGCGATCAATGCTTCCAAGGAACGGTCCTTGGTATCCACATTGCCTTTGCTGTACCAGTCCATGTCGTAATACACCTGGCGCATCAGAGCCATGGCACCCATTAGGGAACTTGGGTAGGACTGTCGTGAGGCCCTACTTTTTTCAAAAGAGAAATATTGTGCCGACCTATCGGAAAGTATGCGTTGTGCTTCGGAAGCTTCATCGTTCAAAGCAACCAATAGTCCGGTTCCTCTGGCGATACCATCCTCGATATGGGCATTGATAGCGCCAAATCCTGCATTTCTGAGCTCTTTGGCCGCTTTGGCATCATACGAAAAGTTGTTAATGGCATCATTCTCTGGCATAATATGGTCGTTCCAATAAAAGCCCTCTCTCGATGGTTCATATTGTGCAGACCTGCCGCCTCCTCTGGCCTCTTCGGGAAGTTTTACCCCAAAGCCGGAGTAAATATCGATAAATGATGGGTAGATGGATTTTCCGCTAAGGTCCTCCACGACCGCATTCTTCGGAATGTTCACGGATTTCCCCACTTGTACCACTTTGCCATTTTGAATGAGCAGCGTACCCTTGTCGATGACCTGGGTAGGGGTTACATAGATCTTGGCATTGGTGAATGCCATGTAATTGTTGTTTTTCTTTGCTTTGACACCGTCGTTTATTGGAAAGTAATCCTGTGCCAACAAAGAAACACTGCCCATGAAGAAAAGCAGCGCTAAAAGTTTAAGTTTCATAGGGTTTAAATTGAATTAGTCGCTCTAAATATAACCTAACTTAGAGGACTCTACAAGTTTGAAAGGTGACCCATCTGCTGTTTTCGGTGGTTGATCATGAGTCCTACGACGCCATTGTAACTTTTGATGCCTTCTTTTTGGTTGTTCACCTTTAAAAATGTGTTGAACACGGATTTAAAGACAGGTTCCATTGGATTCTCATATTTTTCCCAAAAATCGCGTAATTCATTAAAATTTTCTTTGACCCCCATGTTGATGGTGGCCACTATTTCATTGTACCGCTCCTCATCTTTGTAAAATAGGTCCGTTAAGCAATACCCCAAGGCATGGTTGTAGGCGGAATATTTAAAATATGAATCATCACTTTCCGAAGCCACCAAAAACCCAATAAAATTGGTGGCTCCTTCTGCAGAATAACCCAATTGGTGTCCCACTTCGTGACAACTCACCGTGGGTAATCTGAACTTGGGCGTAATCCCGTTCACTTGAGCTTCGTTCGTAAAGGGGTTGAGGTATCCCCCATAGCCCATAAAAGTTAGGGGGACGCTATAAATGGATGATTTTAAGCTGTGATACTCAAACCCGAAATCTGGGTATTGCTTTGCAAAGTTATCGTAGGCCTCTTCCGTTTTGGCAAATATTTCCGATTTGGAATAGGGGATATGCACAGGTGAAATGGTATCTCCAGTGAGTTTATGTTGATATTGATTGGTTTGGGTTAGGATATACCGAGTGAATTCTACCAGCTCGTCAACCGTATATTCCCGCTCTATCCCAAGTTTCCAAGTAATGGGTTGTCTATGATAGTTCATGCCCCAAAGTAGGTGGAATGCAAAAAACACAAGGGAAAGCACTACGACAATATCCTTTAAGAAAAGTAGCGGCTTCTTTGTGATGTTTTTCCAGTTTTTATAAACAAACCGGATGGCCAATATGCTAAGCGCGGTATAGATGATATCCCCCATCGAAAACGGAATCCAACCAAATACAATCCTCAAAAAGCTTGAAATGTAAAGGTAAAGCCCATTACTATAATAATCTTCCACAAATTGGGGATTACTCCCTATCCATTGGACCAATACGACTTGAATGGGGAGTGCGATGGCAATGATGGTCTTGGTTTTTTGTCGCATGGAACAAGAAAGGCAAATTTGTTAGGGCAATAAAAAAGCCGCACGAAAAGTACGGCTTTTTGTGTGATGTTGTAGTATCGTTATTCTTGGATTCCAACAATTTCTACGTCAAAAACCAAGGTAGAACCTCCTGGAATGGGGCCGTAGTCGTTTTCTCCATATCCCAAATGTGGGGGAATGAACAAACGTAATTTGTCTCCGACCTTCATGGTCAACAGCCCTTCGCGGAAACCAGCGGCCAGTTGTGCATCTGGGCTGTAGGACATGGGGAATGGTCGGTAACCGCCTTGATCTCTTCTGCCCGGATTCAATTGATTGAATTTTTCCGCAACCTCTTGAATGTTACTATCGAACAGCTCACCATTGAACAACCAACCGGCGTAGTTTACCATTACCATTTGTCCCACTTTGGGCTCTTCGCCCTCACCTTCCTTCAAACTCAAAATGCGAAGACCACTGGAAGTTTCTTCTGCCTCGTTGATTTGTTCGTTGAACTGAGCTACCAAATCTTCCTTCATTTTTTTGAAGGCTTCCTCTTCGGCCTTGGCCTCCTCAAAGTAGTCGCTCATGATTTTAACGGCATCAAATTGTCTTGCCTCTTTGCCGTTGCGAACAATTTCCACATGGTTCATTACCACATCGGTGGCGGGCTTGTCGCGTTGTCCGGTTTTTACATTGGCAATGGAATCGACCACATCCATTCCTGCTACCACTTCCCCGAAAACGGTGTGCTTGCCATCCAACCACGGGGTAGCTTTATGGGTGATAAAGAATTGGCTGCTGTTGGTTTTAGGACCTCTGTTGGCCATGGATAGGATTCCTTTTTTGGAGTGGCGCAAGGAATCGTTGAATTCATCCTTAAACGTATAGCCAATATTACCACTACCTGAACCTGTTGGGTCACCACCTTGAATCATAAAATCTTTGATGACACGGTGGAAAATAATACCGTCATAGAATTTCTTATCCTTGTATTCATCGCTTACAAAAGGATTCTTGCCCTCGGCCAAGGATACAAAATTGGCAACGGTCACTGGGGTTTTTTTGTATTCCAATTGGATGATGATGTCCCCTTTGGTCGTCTGGATATCGGCAAAAATACCGTCGCCCAAATCGGCATATTTGCTCGATTTGCATCCTATGATCACAAGGAGAAATAAGGGTATGATGTAAAATAGTTTTTTCATTTGTTATGGTTTTAGTTTAAACTGTCGTTATCTATGATTATGGTGTGTAATTCTACGGATGATTTTAAAGGTGTTTTGGGGCCAATGGCCTTGTTGTCCCCTTGATAGCCGTAGGCGAGGGGAGAAGGGAACAAAAAAGTAGCTTTTTCATTGATTTTAAGCAGTTTCACCGCATTTTGAAGCCCAGGGAACAATTGCTGCTTGTCGATTACATAGGATTTCGGTCCGATTTCCTCAGCCGTGTAGATGGTATCGTTGCCCAAGGTCATCAAATTGTAGGAAAACAAGATTTGGTCGCCTGTTTTTAATTGATAAGTGGCCGTATCGTTTTTGGTTTCATAAAAGTACCAAAAGCCATTGGAACAGGAAAGGTATTCGTGTACGGTATCCTGCTCCATAATGTCGCGGATGGCCTTTTCTTCTTCGGCCAACAACTTTTTTGTGCGTTCTATGGATTCCTTGAAAAAACTGCCCGATTTGACTTCTACGGGTCTTCTTGGCTCCGGTCCCCCACAACTCACAAGTAATACCATCAACAGCAACGCGAAACAATACCTCATGGATTCAATTTGTTTTTATAGGATTTCAAGATTTCATTGAAACGATCTATGGTCTCTTCCATGCCAAGCTCACTTCGTCCGCCAGCGGCATTGTTGTGTCCTCCCCCATTAAAGTGCGCACGGGCAAATTCGTTAACGGAAAAATCACCGACGGAGCGCAACGAGATCTTGATAATGCCTTCTTCACGATGTTCAATAAAAATCAACGCGAAAATAATGCCTTCCAAAGTTAGTCCATAATTTACGAACCCTTCGGTATCCCCTTTTTTAAAGTCATATTGGTCCAGCTCATCCTGTGTCAGGGTGATGTAAGCCGTCCGGTATTCGGGCAAAATAACCATATTGCTCAGTGCAACGCCCAACAAATGCAATCGGGATGGAGAGTTGGTATCAAAAACCTCCCGGTGGATTTCCATGTTGTCCGCTCCCTTGTCAATCAGTTCAGCTACAACGCGGTGTGTTTTGCTGGAGGTGGAACGATATTTAAAAGACCCTGTGTCAGTCATAATGCCCGTATATAAATTGGTGGCGATATCGGCATCAATTTGGTCTGTTTCCCCCAAAAAATCGATAAAGTTGTATACCATCTCGCAGGTAGAGCTCATGGTTACATCCGAATAGGTCACCTTTGCATAGTCGCTGGGTTGCTGGTGATGGTCGATCATAATAAAATCCGCCTTAGCTTCTTGCAGTATGCTTTCCATCTGTCCTACGCGGGACAAATCGTTAAAATCCAAGGTAAAAATTACAGTCGCCGTATCAATCACTTCCTTTGCCTTTGGATTTTCCCGCTCAAAATTGATAACGGAATCGTTGCCGGGCATCCACTTGAGGAATTTAGGGTAATCATTGGGAGCAATTACCGCCACGGTATGTCCCTTTTTGCTCAAAAAGCCGTGGAGTGCCAAACAAGAGCCCATGGCATCCCCATCGGGGTTTCTGTGAGGGATGATGGCAATCTTTTGGGGCTTGGAAAGAATGGACTTTACTGTAGTGATATCCGCTGAATTCATGCGGCCAAATATACAATAATATAATATAGAGGTAACTTGGTTTATCCGTATTTTTGGTTCGGAAAAAATACATCATGAAACAATTTTACACCTTGCTGGCAGCAGTACTTCTGCTATCCGCCTGCAAACAAAAAACCGAAAAACAAGAAGCGACCCAAGTGAAGCCAGCCCCCGATTTTGTTGTAGCTTTTGGCTCTTGTAACATGTCGCAAGAACCCAACCTGTTTTGGGACGATATTGTGGCACAACAACCCGATGTTTGGATTTGGGGCGGAGATATCGTTTATGCCGATACCGATGACGTGGAACGCCTAAAGGCCATTTATGCCATGCAGGATACGGTTGCAGGCTATGCGGAATTGAAAAAGGAAGTGCCTGTTATTGGAACTTGGGACGACCATGATTTTGGAGTGAACGATGGAGGGGCCGATTTTGCCATCAAGGCCGAGAGCCAACAGGTGTTTTTGGACTTTATGGATGTTCCTGCGGACAGTGAACGGAGGAATCAAGAAGGGGTATATGCTTCCCATGAGTACGAGCTGCCTTCTGGAAAAGTGAAAATTATAGTACTGGATACCCGATATTTTAGAAGTGATCTCATCAAAAGTGATGATGCCCAAAGGCGTTATGAACCCACCATGGACTCCACAGCCACCATTTTGGGAGCAAAACAATGGCAATGGTTGGAGAATGAACTGAACCAATCTGAAGCCGATTTCAATTTGATTATGTCCAGTATTCAAGTGCTGTCCGGAGAGCATGGGTTTGAGACTTGGGGCAACTTTCCTTTGGAGGTTAAAAAACTGGAAAGTCTGATTGCCCAATCAGGGGCTAAGGGTGTAGTGCTTTTATCGGGTGACCGACACATTTCGGAATTCTCCAAAACCGATATCGCTGGTCTTTCGTATCCATTGATCGACTTTACCAGCAGTGGACTTACCCATTCCTATTCCAGCTTCAGCGGGGAGCCGAACCAACATCGGGTAGGTGAGGTGGTGTCCGACAAAAGTTATGGTATCATTAACCTCTACATACAGGATAAAGCTGCGGATTTTAAGATGATGGGTGATAACGGAGAGGTGCTGCAAGAGTTAAAACAACGCTATTGAGCCTTGTACCTTGGTCGAAAAAGCGTAAGTTTGCGCAAAATTTAAAAAATGACTGGAAATAGAACATTTACCATGATTAAGCCTGATGCCGTTGAAAACGGGTATATTGGCGCAATTTTGGATAAAATTACGGCTGCTGGATTTAAGATTGTGGCCATGAAGTACACACAGTTGAGCAAGAGGGATGCCGAAATATTCTATGCCATCCACAAAGAGCGTCCGTTTTTTGGTGAATTGGTGGAGTTTATGACCAGAGGTCCCATTGTAGCAGCCATCTTGGAAAAAGACAATGCCGTGGATGATTTCCGTGCACTGATCGGTGCCACCAATCCAGCTGAGGCTGCCGAGGGGACCATCAGAAAATTGTATGCTGCCAGCATTGGTGAAAATGCAGTACACGGTTCCGATAGCGATGAAAACGCAGCTATCGAAGGAGCTTTCCACTTCTCTGGAAGGGAAATCTACTAATCGATACTCAACATATTTTTTAAGAGAGCCACCTATCCGGGTGGCTTTTTTTTGGTAGTTATTTAGGAATCCAAATGAGTTAAACCTAGAAAAAAACCATTACTGGCAAGCGGATTCAGTTTGATGAACAACGTTGGATTTCGCGTCGCTTCGCTCGCTCGAAATGACTCAGGATTCTTATTGTCATTTCGAACGTAGGTGAGAAATCTCCATTGTCATTCGGTATGGTAGCAGAGCGTAGTCGAAGCACAACACTGAATTTATATTGAAGATGAGATGCTGAATCGAGTTCAGCATGACGTTTATTTTGTCATCTCGAACTTAGGTGAGAAATCTCAATTGTCATTCTGTACGGAAGCTGAGCGTAGTCGAAGCACAATGCTGAATCTATGTTAAGGATGAGATGCTGAATCGAGTTCAGCATGACGCATTTTACCGTAACACCAGTTTTTTCACCAATTCCTTGCCCAACTCCTCATTGATCATTTTAATGATCTTGGATTTGCCCAAACTCAACTCTTCCCGAAGCACAGAAGACGATAACGACACATATAAGGTTTCATTCTTCAACTCCACACTGGTGGTGTAGTTGTTTACCCCGTTTCCCATGAGGCTCGACCAGGCATCACGTGCATTTACCCTGTCCATTCCCTTTTGCAGCTTGTTTTCTTGTATAAACTCGTTCAAAGCTTCGCTCAATGGGATATGTGAGCTGTGTCTTTTCGCCATTATTGCGGAATTTTTATGGGTTCAAAACGGTTATATCGGTAGGTCACCCCTTCGTCGTTGACCACAGAAAAAGATAGGGAGTCCAGCTGTACCAATTTTTCTTCCCATTCGCTCAACGGGGTTGAATAACGTAACAGAATGCTGCCATTTGTGGTGGCAGTAGAAAGGCTTTCCACATCTTTTGACGTGTCATAAGTGCCATCAAATTGGGGCTTCATTTTTTTTCGGAATCCCTTTCCATCCTCTATTTGAATAAAATCGATAGTAGGATTGATGCCATATTCCTTTGTGGCTCCGTTGGGGAATTCTACTTCCGAAATTTCCCAATACCCATTCAAATAATGCAAATCATCTGGGTTCACGGACGGATTACCACAACGCCACAACATCAAAATAACCAAAATGAAAAGGATTCTTCGCATGATGCTACAAGGTAAAAATTTTATAACTCTGATGGATATTCTTGACCACATTTTCGGTACGGTCGGCGTGGGTATCGCTAATAAATATCTGACCAAAATTTTCATCCTTTACCAATCCCACGATATGGGACACCCGATTTTCATCCAGTTTGTCAAAAATATCATCCAACAATAAAATGGGAGTAGTATCCGCCAGTTGCTTGATGAAATGAAACTGAGCGAGTTTTAAGGCAATCAAAAATGATTTTTGCTGGCCTTGGCTGCCAAATTTTTTGATGGGATGGCCTGCAATCGTAAAGCTAAGATCGTCTTTGTGCACCCCCACCGATGTGTATTGAAGGGCACGGTCTTTCTCAATATTTTTTTCCAATAGGTCCAAAAGGGAATCATCCGTCAATTGGCTATCATAAGTGAGGTCGATTTGCTCGTCCTTCTCCGAAATGTTGTGGTATTGTTCCTTGAAAATGGGCAAGAAAGCTTCAATAAAAGCTACCCTCTTTTCGTGGATGGCCGTTCCCAAGGTTTGCATTTGCTCATTGTAAATGCTCAACGTGTCCTTATCAAACGTTCGATTGGCTGCAAAATATTTGAGCAGGGAATTCCGCTGCGAAACTACCTTGTTGTATTTGATGAGGTTTTGTAGATATACCTTATCCGACTGCGAAATGACCCCATCCATAAACTTTCTGCGGGTCTCGCTGCCCTCCAAAATCAAGTCACGGTCCGAAGGGGAAATGATGACCAAAGGCAAAAAACCAATGTGTTCGGAAAACTTTTCATAGGGTTTTCCATTGCGTTTGATCACTTTTTTTGTGCCTTTTTTAAAAGAGCATAATATTTTTTCGGTCCGTCCTTGTTTCTCAAATTCACCTTCAACCACAAAAAAATCGGTATCGTGTTTTATGTTTTGCGTAGAGACGGGATTAAAGTAGCTCTTGCCAAAGCACAAGTGGTAAATGGAGTCCAAAACATTGGTCTTGCCTACCCCGTTATCGCCCACCAAACAGTTGATTACCGGGTCGAATTCCAAGGTCTTGGAATCGAAATTCTTGTAATTGACTAAGGATAAATGTCTTAAAAACATAAAAACCGTGAGAAACAAATTTGGGGTTAAAAGGTGGCCCATCCAAAACGGGAATCCAAAAATAACGAATAAATTAGCTTTTGGTTTTGGATAAAAACTTTATTTTTGCGCGACCAATTAAATGACGGATGGCAACATACAAGAAGAGAGGCTTTAAGCCAAAAAATAAGGAAGAGGAAGCTCAGCTAGAGGAACACGATAGTACTACGGCCGAAGTATTCAATACGTTGGACGAAAGTGCTTCCAAGACCGAAGCATGGGTTCAAAAGAACCAAAACTACATTTTGGGCGTTATTGGAGTGGTAGCTATCGGTGTTTTGGCCTATTTGGGTTACCATCAATTCATTCAAAATCCGAAAGAGGCTTCCGCTGCAAACGAACTTTTTTATCCGCAACAATATTTTGACCAGGCTTTGGCCAGTGAGACCCAGAGGGACTCGTTGTTCACCTTGGCATTGAACGGTGCACAGGGAAAATATGGTTTCTTGGACATTATGGAGGAATACAGCGGTACTAAAGCGGCCAACTTGGCCAAGTACTCTGCTGGGATGACCTACCTGAATTTAAAACAGTACGATTTGGCCATTGAGCATTTGGAAAGTTTTTCTTCCGATGACGATATCATGGGAGCCATGGCAAAGGGAGGCATTGGTGATGCATTTTCCCAATTGAACCAGCCCGAGGATGCCTTGGATTACTACGAGAAGGCCATTGCGCATAGCGACAACGAATTCACAGCCCCACGATTCTTGTACAAGGCTGGGGTAGTTGCCTTAGACTTGAACGAAAAAGCAAAGGCATTGGAATTCTTTGAACGGATTAAGGAAGAATATCCTGATTCACAGGAAGCCAATGGTGTTGACGCCCTTATTGGATTGGCGCAAAACTAAAAGATGGCCACAGAGAACAAAAACTTATCCGTTTACGATAAAAGCAAAATCCCAAACGCGAAGGACCTTCGGTTTGGGATTGTTGTTTCTGAATGGAACGGTGAGATAACCGAGGCGCTGGCCCAAGGAGCCACGGAGGCACTTTTGGACTGCGGGGCGCTGCCTGAACATATTCTGAGATGGAATGTACCCGGTAGTTTTGAATTAACCTTTGGGTGCAAGAAAATGATTCAAACGGAAAAGCTGGACGCCGTAGTTGCCATAGGTAGTGTAATCCGTGGCGAAACCAGTCACTTTGATTTTGTTTGCAGTGCCACCGCACAAGGCATCAAGGATTTGAATGTGACTTACGATGTTCCCGTAATTTTTTGCGTGTTGACCGACGACAACATTGAGCAGTCAAGAGCGAGAAGTGGCGGCAAACACGGCAATAAGGGTACCGAAGCTGCCATAGCCGCCATTCAAATGGCAGTTTTGGGCAGGTAATCCTTCAAGGGAAAAGCTAAGGCTAAAAAATACAACAGCTCCATATTCAAATTACCCCAAAAGCAAGAGCTGATCTGTCTTGTATCTATTCTTACCTATTGATTCTTGTCTCTTGCGCATGAACTTATTCTCTGTTAACATTTTTTGGGAGGATGGTCCGACCCTTTTTTTCTATTTTGAGTACCTTTGAGGTTGTAGCGATAAGGAAACCATGCGAAACCCTTTAAAACTTAGAAAAAACAAGAGCTTCGATTACTCCCCAAGATATTACAAGGGAGAGGGGAATCCTTATAAAATAGAACACAAGCTTGATAAATTCAGGACTACGGCACATGCCAACAAAGGTCTTAAAAACAAGGTCACCTCTGCAATGGACGATTTGCAGACCGAAGGGGACAAAAACCTAAAGCTGCGTTTTTGGATTATTGTGGCCGTGTTGGTATTGCTATTCCTGTTTATCATCGATTTTGACCTTTCAATATTCCTAAATCCATAATGGCGGATATAATTAAACTTTTACCGGACCATGTCGCTAACCAGATAGCCGCAGGGGAGGTGGTCCAACGACCTGCTTCCGTGGTAAAGGAACTGTTGGAAAACGCCATTGATGCCGGGTCCACCGCGATTAAATTGATCATTAAGGACGGAGGTAAAACGCTTATTCAAGTAGTGGACAATGGCGTGGGCATGAGTGAAACGGATGCTCGACTTTCCTTTGAACGTCACGCCACCTCCAAAATATCATCCGCCCAAGATTTGTTCAATTTGCAAACCAAGGGGTTTCGAGGAGAGGCATTGGCATCAATTGCCGCCATTGCGCATGTGGATATGCAGACTCGTACGGCAGACACCGAAGTGGGCACCCACATCAAAATTGAGGGCAGCAAAATTGTGTCCCAAGATGTAGTGGCCACTCCTCAAGGCACCTCCATATCGGTCAAAAATTTATTTTTTAATATTCCTGCCCGGCGTAATTTTTTAAAGTCGGACCAAGTGGAACTTCGCCATATTACCGATGAGTTCCATCGCGTAGCCCTAGTACATCCGAATATCGAATTTCACTTTTATAACAACGGTTCAGAAATATTCAATCTGCCCATTTCCAAGCACCGGCAACGTATTGCCCATATTTTTGGCAGTAAAATGGATGGCCGGTTGGTTCCCGTAAACGAGGAGACCGAAGTGGTCACCATTTCTGGCTTTATCTGCAAACCAGAGTTTGCCAAAAAGAGTAGGGGAGAGCAATTTTTCTTTGCCAATAACCGGTTTATCAAAAGCCCTTATCTGCATCACGCCGTGGTAGCGGCTTTCGAGGGTTTGATCAAATCCGATGTGTATCCTGGATACTTTTTGTTTCTTGACGTTGATCCATCATCCATTGACATCAACATCCATCCCACTAAAACGGAGGTAAAGTTTGATGATGAAAACACACTATATGCCATTTTAAGGTCCACCATTAAGCATAGCTTGGGGCAATTTAATGTGGCCCCAGTTTTGGATTTTGACCACGACCCCAATTTGGATACGCCCTATTCCTACAAAGAAAAGGGAGCCGTGCTTCCAAAAGTGACGGTGGATGCCAGTTTCAATCCGTTTGAGGACACTACAGCCAAAAGGAGTCATTCTGGAGGTAGTTTTCAGAAACAGAGTAGCAAGGGCTGGGAAAATCTCTATGAGGGCCTCGGCCAACAAAGTGATGCTGACAGTTTCAGCAGTGTGGTGATCGAATCGGAAAATGACACACAAGGTACGTTGTATTCCGAAGAAAGTGTTGAGGAACATTTGGCCAGTACCTTTCAGCTACGAAGAAAATATGTGGTGAGCACCGTGAAGTCCGGAATGCTGGTGATACACCAAAATAGGGCCCACGAGCGCATTTTGTTCGAAAAGTTTCTGGGCGAGATTACCGTAAAGGAAGGTGTGAGCCAACAACTATTGTTTCCGTTGGAACTGACCTTTAGCAAGCAGGAATTGACCATTTTGAAGGAAATCGAAGAGAGCCTGACAAATATTGGCTTTGCTTTTGAAAGTTTGGAAGAGGAGACTGTAAAAGTGACAGGCGTTCCCATGATGGTTCCAGAGAGCGGGATTGGCACGGTATTGGATCGTTTGATTTCGGATTATAGGGAAGGCTTTGCCGATGGCTCCATTTCGCAGGCTGAAATGTTGGCCAAGGCCCTGAGCAGAAATTTGGCCGTTCGCACGGGAGATGTGTTGGATCAAGAGTCCCAATTGACTTTGGTGAACAATCTTTTTGCTTGCAAGGAACCTACGCTGAGCCCTTTTCATAAAATAACATATACCATTATCTCCGAAGGAGATATTGATAAAAAATTCAACTAGATGGGTAGAATGACCGAGGCAGTAAAACATTTGTTGATCATTAACGTGATCCTGTTTTTTGCCACACAATTATACGGGGACCAAATGTACCAATGGCTATCGTTATGGTTTCCAAAAAATCCAAATTTTGAGTGGTGGCAGGTCGTTACCCACATGTTTATGCATGGTAACCTGATGCATATTCTCTTTAATATGTACGCACTGTGGGCCTTTGGGACACCATTGGAGCGAATGTGGGGCAAGAACAAATTTTTGTTTTTCTATTTTTCCGCAGGATTGGGCTCTGCTGCATTGCATACAGGGGTGAACTACTTTTTGTTCAACGAGGGAATGAGCGCTTTGGAAGCAGCTGGAATTGCACGGACCCAGGTATTGGATATCATTGCCAACGGACAATACAGTCCAGGATGGTACGATATTGTGGGCAAGAGCACTGTGGATAGTATGTTGATGGCCTTCAATACCCCAGCGGTAGGCGCTTCCGGTGCCATTTATGGTATATTGGTAGCCTTCGCCTTTATGTATTCCGAAGCCAAATTGATGCTGATATTTTTACCTGTCCCGATCAAAGCAAAGTATTTTGTACCTATTTTGATTGCCGTAGATTTGATTTTCGGTATAGGAAATGTAAATACCGGAGTGGCACATTTTGCCCATATTGGAGGAGCATTGATAGGATTTATTATGATGTGGTACTGGAAAAAGAACCAGTTCAACAATAATCGATGGGATTAATTTATGATGAACGGAGGACTTCGATATCAATTTGCTAGGCTGAGCATTGCGGAAAAACTGATAGCCATTAACGTACTTATATTTTTACTTGACGGTCTTTCAGGTGCCTTGTTGGGCTATTCTTTTTCCAAATGGTTCCATTTGCCAAAGGATTTTTTTGAGTTTTTGGTCCAGCCGTGGTCCTTGGTCACCTATTCTTTTTTCCATGCAGGTCTGGGGCATATTTTTTGGAACATGCTCATACTTTATTTTGCGAGCAGGATTTTCTTGAACCTGTTCGATGAACAACGCTTCATCAATGTCTACTTTTTGGGGTTGATGTTGGGCGGACTTCTATTTTTGCTTAGTTATAACGTGTTTCCCACCTTGGTCAATTCCAATACGGCATTGGTAGGGGCTTCGGCAGGAGTAAACGCCGTTTTGATATTTGTTTGCGCCTACATTCCCAATCAAGAGGTGCGGGTGATTTTCTTTAATATCAAACTGTGGTACATTGGAGTGGCCTTGGTGGTCAAGGATTTGGTGCTTATTGGCATGGGTGATAACATTGGTGGGGGTATGGCCCATTTGGGCGGAGCTTTCTTGGGCTATGTGTATGCCCGTCAACTTTTCAAAGGGAACGATATTGGGGCTGGGTTTACGACGATGAGGAACGGTATTGCCAACCTATTCAAACCCAGAGAGAAGAAGGCCCCAATGAAAACCGTGTACAAAAACAGGACATCGACTACCAGTAAGGCCGATTACGACAAGCAGGCGAAGCAGAAGAAAATAGATTCCATCTTGGACAAAATCAGTAAATCTGGTTACGAAAGCTTGTCAAAGGAAGAAAAGGATTTTTTGTTCAAGGCCGGTAAGGAAGACTAAAGTGTGAAAAAATCTACCTCCATATTTGATAGGGTGGTCTATGCAATCAATGTATTGTTTGCGCTGCTTTTAATCGTTACAGGTCTTATTTCCTATGTGCCACTACAGTTTTTTGCGGCCATTTCGGTATTGAGTTTGGTCGTACCTTTTCTTTTTGCTCTGAATGCCTTGTTCTTTTTGAATTGGGCGGTACAGCTTAAACGAAAGTTTGTGCTATCCCTACTGGCGATGGTGCTCGGCTACTGGATGTTTGGACCTTTCTACGGTTTTGATAAAACGGAGCCCTATCAGGATACAGTTTCTGATTTAAAAATCATGTCTTACAATGTTTGGGGGTTCAATATAAATGGATGGGTAAAGAAGCCGAGTATTGGTGATAGCATAGTTCAATTTATAAAAGAACAAGACCCAGATATTCTATGCGTTCAAGAGCATAGTAGAATACGTAATAAGCAACTGCAGCAGTACCCTTTTCGCAGTGAGACCCCTGCTATTGAAAAACGAGTAAATCAAGCCATTTTTTCGAAATTCCCTATAGTGAGCAGCGGTTCCCTGGATTTGCCAACTACCTATAACAACATAATTTACGCTGATGTAGTGTTTCAAGAAGATACCATACGCGTTTATAATTTGCACCTGCAGTCTTTTAAACTCAAGCCCAGCACGGATAACTTTACCGATGGAGAAGAATCGGAGAGAACTTATAAAAGACTGGTTGCTACCTTCTCCAAGCAACTGGAACAGGCGGAGATTTTTAGAGAACATCTTAATAAAAGCCCCTACATCAATATGGTTTGTGGAGATTTTAACAATACCCAATTTTCCAATATCTATAAAATTGTGAAAGGAGATTTGCAAGATAGTTTTATGGAAAAAGGAAAGGCATGGGGGCGAACGTACAACTTTGTAAAATTACCCCTTCGTATTGACTATATCTTGGCCGATGAGAATTTCGAGGTACTTTCCCATCAAAACTTTGACCAACACTTATCCGATCACTATCCGGTTATGGCCACCTTACGATTGACATCACATCAATAGGCAATCCATGGAATCTGCGATAATATGGATGATCAAAGCCAATCCGATTATCCGGGTAGGTTTAAAAAACGGTAAGATGGCATAGAGGGCAATGGCCCAATAACTGTGCAGGAAGTGAAACCCTACGCTGCAACGCTGCGGGTCAAAAAGGGGGTCGGCCCAAAAATGATCAGCATCAATCAGAATTCCAGCTAGAAGAATCAATGCAACCTTGATGCGATTGCCCTTAAAAAACCAGAACGCAATGAGTATGGGCACCAAAAAATGAATGCTATAATGGATAAAGTGCCTAAGCATGTTGCAAATCTAAAGGGAAATCTTTCAGGTAGTCGAGGGCATTGGTACCTTCATTGAACAACAGGTCCAAAATGCTCAAGTTGGGAATAAAGCCATGTCGTTCTTCAAATACCTGAGGGTAGGGCTCCATAGACCAGTCTTTTTCTTTTTTGGCCTCTACCAAAAAACGGGCGTCGAAATAAACTTCTGGTCGTACTTCGTAAATCTTGGTTTTTTCATGCGGTACGGCAATCCCTATGCATTCTGCAACGGCTTCAATGGTCTTTAGATTGAAATCATAAAGTGCATCCTCATCTCCTTCATAAAGCGGTTTGATGTCATCTTCATAAAATTCAAAAAAAGGAGAGGTTCTGTAAGCCGTTTCCAAGGTCCTCCAGTGTTCCTTTTTCCAGTTGTAGCTATTCTCGGTGGTGACATCTGCATATTTTTGACGCCCTTCTTTCCCTCCAACATGCTGAATGGGAATATTGAGCATATGCTTGCCCTTGTCCGTAGCAATGTAGCAACGGTTGCGGTAGGTCTGTTTTTGAAAATTGTCCTTCGCCTCCCAAATCACCTCATGCTGGACAATAGCCGCAAAGGTGGCAATACTTGGAAAATAGGAAGGGTGGACAAGAGTTTTCAAGGAACTTCGGTTTTATAATCTTATGCGTTTTTATTCTTTCGTTTTCGGACGAAATCAAAAATGAACCAAGCGGCCAAAAGTCCGATGAAGTACCAGAAGTAGGAAACAGGTTGGCCACTTCCGCCAACGGTGGTGAACACACGGTCCCATCGTACTCTCCAATTGGCGATACCTTGCCTAAAATTGTCGAAACTCATCCAAAGGAATACGGGCTTGCCCACAATGTGGTCTGCCGGAACATACCCCCATGTCCTGCTGTCCTCGGAATGGTCGCGGTTGTCTCCCATCATCCAATAATAATCCTGCTTAAAGGTGTACGAATTGGCTTCTTCGCCATTAATAAACACTTTGGTACCGGTAACTTTTACATCATTATGCTCGTAATCGCGAATGATTTTCTTGTACAAGGGAATGGTCCTTGAATTGATGGCTACGGTAGTTCCTGCTTTTGGAATGTAAATAGGACCAAAGTTGTCGTTGTTCCAAGGATATAGATTGGGCTTTTGCGGAAAGGTGTTTCCTCCGTACATGCCTTTGGGCTCAATTATTTTTACTACAGAGTCGATATCAGGATTCTTCCTTAACTCATTGACCATATCATCGGTCATGTTGGCATTACGTTCCCTTCCTGTAATCTCTCTTAGTGATAACCTTACAGCCCTAATGGTTTCCGGTTGAAGTCCTTTGCTATCTGATAATATAAAGTTTGTGCCATTTTGGGTGAACACACCATATCCCATGTTCCGCAAAATTTCTTTTTGCGATTCTGATAAAGGGTTATTTGATACATAGGTTCTACGGAATTCATCAATATCAAGACTGAGAAGAAGTTTTGTAGAAACACCTTTTTCTGAGTAAATATTATACTCGTACATCGGTTTTGCCCTGTCAGACAATTGAAGCTGTTCCCCATTGATGTAGACATATCCGTTGATGACTTCCAAAGAATCGCCTGGAGTTCCCACGCATCGTTTTACGTAGTTCGATTTTTTGTCGATGGGCTTGATGACCGCTTTTTGTGCCTTGAAAAACTGATACAAGGTATCCGCTGGCAAACTAAAGACGACAATATCGTTTTTCTCCACCTTTTCAAACCCGGGCAATCGCATGTATGGCAATTGTAGTTTGTTGATCCAAGAAGTTTTGTAGGTATCTGGATTGACATCGGCCAAATATGAGCGGGTTTTGAGCACAGGAAGTGTATCATGTACCATGGGTGCGGCCAAGGTGGTCATAGGTACGCGAGCCCCATAGTGGAACTTGCTCACAAACAAGAAGTCGCCCACACGAAGTGTACGTTCCAAAGACCCTGTGGGTATCACGTAGGGTTGTATAAAGTAAGTATGCACAAAAGTTGCGGCTACGATTGCAAATACGATGGAACTGACCCATTCTCCCAAACCTGTTTTTGGTTTTAGGCTGCGGTCTTCAATGTATTGTACATCTTCTGCGTAGTTGATATAAAAAATGTAAAAGCCAAGTGTCAATATCACCAACCAGGTGTCTACCAACGAGTTTTTGCCAAAGCTTCGGATGGTTTCCACCCATACCACGGGGAACATCAATAAATTGATGATGGGAATAAATAATAAAATGACCCACCACGAAGGCCTGTTGATGATTTTCATCAAAATAATCCCATTATACACGGGTATGGCGGCTTCCCATGCCTTTCTTCCGGCTTTAACGTAGAGTTTCCAAGTTCCCAAGAAATGGATGACCTGAATTATCAGAATAAAAATAATCCACTGAATTCCGTCCATAATACATATTTCTTTGTTAGACTCTCGGCCTAAATTGTTGTTACGTTTTTTAGCTTAGGTTTAACACGTCCTTCATGGTGAACACACCTGTTTTTCCCTGAATCCATTCGGCTGCGATAACCGCACCCAATGCAAAACCCTCCCTGTTGTGCGCTTCGTGCTTTATCTCGATGGTGTCAACGGGGCTTTTATAAAAAATGGTGTGCGTTCCCGGTACCATGCCCTCCCTGATGGATTTTATTGGGATGGTTTTGTCGCCGGATTCATCCAGTTTCCAATTCTCGTAGGAACTGTTCTCGATAATGCCTTCGGCTAAGGTTATGGCCGTTCCGCTCGGTGCATCCAGTTTTTGGGTGTGATGTATTTCTTCCATGGAAACATGATATTGCTCCACGGTCGACATCATTTGGGCCAACTTTTTATTGAGTTCAAAAAAAAGATTAACGCCCAAACTGAAGTTGGAGGCATAGATAAAAGCACTCTTGTTTTCTTCACAGATACGCACCGCTTGTGAAAACCGGTCCAACCACCCGGTGGTGCCGCTGATTACCGGTACTTGGTGTGTAAAGCAGTTGGATATATTGTCAAAAGCAGCTTCGGGGGTACTGAAATCAATGGCAACGTCCATGGAGCTGTAATCCACATCTTGTGTGGGGTCATCAACTTTTGCTACAATGGTATGGCCCCGTTCTTGAGCGATTTGCTCGATTATTTTTCCCATTTTGCCATATCCGAAAAGAGCAATCTTCATACGCTAAAATTTTATCACCATGGCCATGCCATAGTTAAGATCGTTGGTAAATGGATTGATGTCTATTACGGGGTTAAAATCCACCGCCAAATCATCACTTACATTATATTGCTTTAAATGGGAATCCACGTTGGCATCGATGATGTTCAAGGCGTAGAGTGCTATGGTAATCACCAAGGCCAGGTCCCTGTCCCGTTGCGTATTTTCTTGTGCCGATTGCAAGGCTTCGGAAGACACATCCGGACCAACGCCATCCCCGTTCAGGTCAAAGAACTCGTCGTCCTCAAAGCCGGCCAGCCGCCGTTTAAACGCATTTCGGGCTCTTCTATATTCGGTGTTGTTGAAGGAGTACACATAAATACCGGTTCCCATGGCTCCCCAAACGATAGGTGCTTTCCAATATCGCTTATTGTAAATTTGACCAAGACCGGGCAGAATAGCAGAATAGAAGGCAGCTTTGCTGGGCGCTAGCGGATTGATGTTTTCTTGCTTTGTAACCTCTTCAAAAGTGACGCCTTTCCCTTTCATGTTTTGTGTAAGGGAGTCTGCCTCTTGGGTCTGCTGAGGTTGCTTTTCGTTTTCCTTTTTCTCTTCTTCTTGAGAAAAACCTAACTGCAACCACAAAAAGGAAAAGAGCAGTAAAAGGAGGTTTTTATTCACCTGTCAATAATTTTTTGATACGCTTAAAGTCTTCTTCCGAGTGGAAGGGTATCACAATTTTTCCTTTTCCGTTTTTGGATGTGGTAATATCTACTTTGGTCGCAAGCCGTTCTTTAATGGAATCAAGACTTTTGGAAACGAATTCGGGTACGTCCTGGGTGGATTTTTTCTTGACTGAACCTGCACTTTCAGGTTCTTTTCTTGCTTTCACCAGTTGCTCCGTGGCCCTTACGGACAAACCTTCGGAAACCACTTTCTCGTAAATGGCGATCTGGTCTTTTTTCTTATCAATATTGATAAGCGCCCTACCATGGCCCATGCTGATGAACCCATCACGCATTCCCGTTTGGATAATAGGGTCCAACTTCAGCAGACGCAGGTAATTGGTAATGGTTGAACGCTTTTTGCCCACACGATCGCTCAATTTTTCCTGCGTGATTTCAATCTCATCAATAAGTCGCTGATAGGACAAAGCGATTTCGATGGGATCCAAATCTTGCCTTTGGATATTCTCCACCAAAGCCATTTCCAAGGATTCTTGATCGTTGGCAATGCGGATATAGGCAGGAATGGTTTCCAATCCCACCAACTTGGAGGCACGGAACCTACGTTCCCCAGAGACCAGCTGGAATTTGTTGAAATCCAGTTTTCGTACCGTAATGGGCTGTATAATGCCAAGCTCGCGAATGGAACTGGCCAGTTCTTCAAGGGTTTCGTCGTTAAAATTGGAACGTGGCTGAAAAGGATTGACTTCAATGGAATTGATGTCCAGTTCTACTACATTTCCAATAACCTTGTCCGCATTTTTATCCGAAACTGATTTAATATCGTTGTCCGGATCATTCAAAAGAGCGGACAGGCCTCTTCCCAACGCCTGTTTTTTTGTTGCTTTCGCCATCTAAACTTTCTCCTTGTTTTTCTTCAAAATTTCGTTGGCCAAGTTAAGGTAATTGGAGGCACCTTTACTACTGGCATCATATTTTATAATGCTTTCGCCATAACTTGGGGCCTCGCTCAGCCTAACGTTTCTCTGGATGATGGTATCAAAAACCATATCCGCGAAGTGCTTTTTCACTTCTTCAACCACTTGGTTGGAAAGTCGTAACCTAGAATCGTACATGGTCAACAACATTCCTTCGATGTCCAAATCGTTGTTATGTATTTTCTGTACACTTTTTACGGTGTTCAATAACTTTCCAAGGCCTTCCAAGGCAAAGTACTCGCATTGAATCGGGATCATTACCGAATCGGCTGCGGTAAGCGCGTTCAACGTGAGCAATCCCAAAGACGGCGCACAGTCGATTAATACAAAATCGTACTTGTCACCCAGATTCTTCAGGGCTTCTTTCATCATATATTCCCTGTTGTCCTTGTCCACCAATTCGATTTCGATGGCCACAAGGTCAATGTGAGCGGGAACCAGGTCAACATTCGGGGAATCTGTGGTAACCGTTACTTCTTCAACGCTCATGGTATGTTCCAGAAGCTGGTAGGTTCCGTTCTCCACGGAATCCACATCAATGCCCAATCCAGAGGTAGCATTGGCTTGGGGGTCTGCATCAATCAGCAGTACTTTTTTTTCCAATACGCCCAAAGAGGCTGCAAGGTTAACCGTAGTGGTCGTTTTTCCAACACCACCCTTTTGGTTTGCTATTGCAATAATCTTGCCCATTTCATAGTAAGTTAGGCGTTAAAAATACGATTATTTAAGATGCGATAAAATGTAATTTGTTAACAGGGGGTGAATAAACCTGCTATGCTGCGTTAAATAAAGTTAAACTTTTAGGCACAAGATGGTTACGAATCCTAATCCAGAAGTATGTTCAGGATTTCCGTGGCCGCATCGGCAATCTTCGTACCTGGTCCGAATACTGCCACCGCACCATTGTCCAGCAAATGTTTGTAATCCTGCTTCGGAATTACCCCTCCAACAATCACCATGATATCTTCCCGACCATATTTTTTGAGTTCTTGAATTACTTCGGGAACCAAGGTTTTATGCCCGCCGGCCAAGGAAGAAATCCCGAGCACGTGTACATCGTTTTCCACGGCCTGTTTGGCTACCTCGGCGGGAGTCTGAAATAGAGGACCAATATCCACGTCAAAACCAAGGTCGGCGTAGCCAGTGGCTACCACTTTGGCGCCACGGTCATGACCGTCTTGACCCATTTTGGCCACCATTATCCGTGGTCTACGCCCTTCCTGTTCGGCAAAGGCATCGGCCAACTTACGGGCATTTTCAAAACTTTCGTCGTTTTTGATTTCTTTGGAATACACTCCGGTAAAGGATTGGATTTTTGCTCTATAGCGTCCAAAGGCACTTTCCATGGCATTGCTGATTTCGCCTAGCGTAGCACGTTCTTTGGCAGCTTCAATGGCTAAAGCTAACAAATTTCCACGGTCGGTGTTGTTCTCGGAGGCTTTTTTGGCTGCTATTCGAATGGCTTCTAGGGCCTGTTCTACTTTTTCAGAATCTCTTGTGCTGCGGATTTGTTCCAAACGTGCCATTTGCTGCTTGCGTACTTTGGCATTATCCACTTCCAAGATTTGCAGCTCGTCTTCGTTTTCCAGTCGGTATTTATTGACGCCAACAATGACATCTTGGCCACTATCGATACGTGCTTGTTTTTTGGCTGCGGCTTCCTCAATCCGCATTTTGGGGATACCTTTTTCGATGGCTTTGGTCATTCCCCCTAATTTTTCTACCTCTTGAATCAGTTCCCAGGCATGTTCAGCAATCTCATGAGTCAATTCTTCTACTTTTTGACTACCGGCCCAAGGATCTACGGTTCGGGTAATATGGGTCTCTTGTTGCAGATAGATTTGCGTGTTGCGTGCAATACGCGCCGAGAAATCTGTGGGTAAGGCAATGGCCTCGTCCAAAGCATTGGTGTGCAGGCTTTGTGTGCCACCAAAGGCAGCAGCCATAGCTTCAATGGTGGTTCTGGCTACATTGTTGAAAGGGTCCTGCTCGGTCAAACTCCATCCGCTGGTTTGACTATGGGTGCGGAGCATGGAGGATTTCTCGTTTTTGGGGTTGAACTGTTGCAACAACTTGGCCCAGAGCATTCTTCCTGCTCGCATTTTGGCGATTTCCACAAAGTGGTTCATCCCAATTCCCCAGAAAAAGGAAAGCCTTGGTGCAAATTCATCGATTTTGAGACCTGCCTGTATCCCAGTTCGAATGTATTCCACCCCATCGGCCAAAGTGTAGGCCAACTCCATGGATGCCGGGGCTCCGGCCTCATGCATGTGGTAGCCCGAAATACTGATGCTATTGAAACGGGGCATGTTCTTGCTGGTAAACTCAAAAATGTCCGCTACAATTTGCATGGATGGCGTGGGCGGATAAATGTAGGTGTTCCGCACCATGAACTCCTTTAAAATATCGTTTTGTATGGTCCCGGATAGCTGTTCCATGGATACGCCTTGCTCCAAACCTGCAACGATATAAAAGGCCATAATAGGGATTACCGCACCGTTCATGGTCATGGAAACAGACATTTTATCCAAGGGGATACCATTGAACAAAATCTTCATGTCCTCAATGGAATCTATCGCAACTCCAGCTTTACCCACATCACCGACAACTCGGTCGTTGTCGGAATCATACCCACGGTGGGTGGGTAGATCGAAAGCTACGGAAAGCCCTTTTTGTCCAGCTTCCAGGTTTCTTCTGTAAAACGCATTGCTTTCCTCGGCGGTGGAAAAACCTGCGTATTGGCGAATGGTCCAAGGCCGGCGAACATACATGGTGGAGTAGGGACCCCGTAAAAAGGGAGAGATGCCTGCTGCAAAATTTTCGTGCTCGTAATTTTGGGTCTCGACAGCGCTCGAACCGACAGCCAATTCCAGTTGTTGAAGGTCTTTTCTACTCATTGTTCAATCTTTTTTGTTCGGAAGTTTCAGCTAATCTTCTCGCAATAATGGGTTCAATGATGGTTTTTCTCGCTTTGGTCTTTACAAAGGGGTAAAGCTCGAGACTGTCCTTCATCCGATCTTCAGGATTTTGGTAGGTATTGGTACCCAACGAAACAATTTTTCCCTCATCAAAAAGCTGTTGTTCCTTTTCGGCGCTCTCCTTTATTTTTTGTTGGATGGTTCCCTTCTTCAACCCATCCAAAAATCCACCTCCTTTTTCCAATTGCTTGAAAAGGGAAAGGGCTTTTTCTGCCAATTGGTGCGTAAGTGATTCGATGTAATAGGAACCTGTTGCAATTTGGGATGCTCCGGCCAGATAACTTTCTTCTTTCAACAGCAACAATTGATTTCGTGCAATGCGTTCCCCAAATTCGTTGTCTTTGTGGTAGAGGGCATCATAGGGTAGATTACAAACCGTATCCGCCCCGCCCAATACTGCCGACATGCATTCCGACGTGGTTCGGAGCATGTTCACATTGTAGTCGTAGAGTGTTTTGTTGCGCTTGGATGGGATTGCCAGGATATGACAATCGTTTTTGATGCCATATTCCGATGCCAAACTGGTCCAAAGCCACCGCAATGCCCTCAATTTGGCTATTTCAAAGAAATAGTTGCCGCCCACAGCTACGGTAAAGGTAACTGGGAAAGACTTCTCGAGTCCGCTCGAGGAGACATGGTTAAGATACTCATTGGCATGGGCTATGCCATAGGCCAGCTGCTGTACCATGTTGGCGCCCGCATTTTGATAGTGTGAGATATCGATTCCTGCCAATGAAATATCCGAAGTACCGAGCTTCACCAGATGATCAAAAATGTCGTGGTCTTTCTCTAATGTATGGTACCAGTTGCCCTCTGTGGCCAAATGCCCAATAATGTCGACGTTCAAATGGGCTTTTGCATTTTTGCTTTTGAGGAGAGACACTAATTTTCGGATGGGTTCCAGGGCCAAAAACTCAAAGTTGAAATAGAGTTGGATGTCTTTCAGAATTATTCCCGAAAACAAAGCGTCAAAATCGATTTCCTCATTGGGAACCGTAAAAATCAAACTTTCCACCCCTTTTTTTAGGATTTCCTGAGCTTTGGCATTGGCTTTTTGCGCATCACCCGCATAAATGGATTGACCAACAGACCAATCATGGTTCTTGGGTAATGCAAAGGTGGGAATGTTCTCCAAATCTTCTTGATGGTAGAACGGTTTTACGTTGATGCCTTCCAACGATTCCCACACCAATGTCTCGTTGTAATCGGCACCTTTAAGGTCCATCTGGATTTTTTGTTTCCACTGCTTGGCGCTAACCTCGGGGAATTCGCTAAATAGGCCGGATTTAGTCATCGTTTTTATGCTTTAGGCTGTCTTCGTACTCGATCAAGAATATTTCTTCGTTGTCCTTTTTCATGTAATATTTTTCGCGGGCGAGTTTTTCCAACTCCCTTTCATCGGACATCTTTTTCAAGATTTCCTTGTCCTTGGCAATCTCGCTTTTCAGAAATTCTTTTTCCTTCTCCAACTTATCGATTTCATTCTCCAGTTCCAAATGGATCAAAAGGGAATTGGTATCAAAAAAGGCCATCCAAATCACAAAAATGGTCAGTACCAAAATGTACGTATTGGTCATGATCTTAAACCATTTCTTTTTTCTCCATTCCTTTAAGCCCATGCTACGCGAGTTTATTGTTGATAATGGTCCTTACAATGTCCACGGCCACCGTATTGTAGTGGTTGTTCGGGATAATGATGTCGGCAAACTCCTTCGACGGCTCTATAAATTGAAGGTGCATGGGTTTTACGGCAGTTTGATACCGCGTAAGCACTTTCTTCAAGTCATGCCCCCGTTCTTGTGTATCCCTTTGCAGCCTTCGTATCAAACGTTCGTCTGAATCGGCATGTACAAAAATCTTAATATCGAACATATCCCTAAGCTTAGGGTTGCTCAGCACCAAAATACCCTCCACGATCATCACTTTTCTGGGCGGAGTGGGAATGGTCTCCTTCATCCGGGTCTCTTCCACAAAGGAATAGATGGGGGTATCGATGGTTTTTCCCTCTTTCAACAATTGGATATGCTCGATTAAAAGGTCAAAGTCTATCGAATTGGGGTGGTCAAAGTTTACCATGGCCCTTTCTTCCTTGGTCAAATGGGAAAGGTCGTTATAATAGGAATCTTGGGAAATAACCCCAACCTCGTCCGTCGGCAGCTGCTCCACAATCTGGTTCACCACCGTAGTTTTACCGCATCCCGTGCCGCCTGCAATCCCTAAGATCAGCATAGTTCAAATTTTGGCATCAAAAATAAACAAATGATTACATCTCCTGCCCAATTACGACACAACATAATTAAGGAAGATTAAGATAGCAATTAATGATCATTGTCATAATTATTGGTTTCGATTGGCCATAGCTTTGTATGAATTCTAATGCAATACCCTTATATTTATCAAGCTAACCAATGGAAATTTTTGATATGAATGATTCTTATTCGGTCAAGGTTGGGGATGACTTTGACTTTACACTTTCCAAGGATACGATTTCTTCGTTGGATTTGATCACGACTGGTGATGGGGCCTATCATTTATTGAAGGATGGCACATCGTACCACGTAAAGATCCTGGATTCCCACTTCAATAAAGGAACCTATACCATTAGCATTAACGGTAGCGAATACGAAACCGCTATACAGACTCCTTTGGATGAACTGATCAAAAAAATGGGTTTTGCCGTGAATGCCGGAAAAAACATCGACTCCATTTCAGCGCCCATGCCGGGATTGATTCTGGATATTTTGGTGGAAGAAGGACAGGAGGTGAACGAAGAGGACCAATTATTAATCTTGGAGGCGATGAAAATGGAAAACATCATCACCTCGCCTCGACAAGGGGTAATCAAAAGCGTTAGCGTATCCAAAGGCGACGCCGTAGAGAAGAAACAATTGTTGATTGAATTTGAATAAAGCAACATGAAAAAAATATTGATTGCCAATCGTGGCGAAATCGCTGTAAGGGTGATGAAGACCGTCAAAAAAATGGGAATAAAAACCGTTGCCGTTTATTCTGAGGTCGACAGAAACGCTCCCCATGTATTGTTCGCCGACGAAGCCGTCTGTATCGGCGAAGCACCCTCGAACAAATCCTATCTCAAAGGGGACAAGATCATTGAAGTGGCCAAAAAACTCCAAGTGGATGGCATCCATCCCGGTTATGGCTTTTTAAGTGAAAATGCTGATTTTGCCGAAGCTGTAGAAAACAGCGGAATTACCTTTATTGGTCCAAAATCCAAGGCCATCCGAATTATGGGAAGCAAACTAGCGGCCAAGGAAGCTGTAAAAGCCTATGATATTCCCATGGTTCCCGGTATTGACGAAGCCATTTCGGATGTGGCCAAAGCCCATGAAATTGCCAACGAAGTTGGTTATCCCGTATTGATCAAGGCCTCTGCCGGTGGTGGTGGAAAAGGAATGCGTATTGTGGAAAAAGAGGAAGATTTGGAATCCGGAATGAAGCGGGCCATAAGTGAGGCCACTTCCGCCTTTGGCGACGGCTCCGTTTTTGTGGAAAAATATGTGACTTCGCCCAGGCATATCGAGGTACAGGTAATGGCCGATACCCATGGGAATGTGTTGCACTTTTTTGAAAGGGAATGCAGCGTGCAGCGGCGTCACCAAAAGGTGGTGGAGGAAGCTCCCTCTGCCATTTTAACGCCCGAATCGCGCAAAGAAATGGGCGAAGCGGCCTGTAAAGTGGCCAAATCCTGTGACTATATTGGTGCCGGTACCGTCGAATTTTTGATGGACGCCGACCATAATTTTTATTTCTTGGAAATGAACACCCGTCTGCAAGTGGAGCATCCAGTGACTGAATTGATCACTGGGGTAGACTTGGTAGAGTTGCAGATAAAAGTGGCCCGTGGCGAAGAATTGCCCATGAAGCAGGAAGACCTTACCATAAATGGACACGCCGTGGAACTTCGGGTATATGCCGAAGATCCTTTGAACGACTTTTTGCCCAGTGTTGGGAATCTGGAGACCTATCAGCTGCCCGTGGGAGAGGGAATTCGGGTAGACAATGGTTTTCGGGAAGGTATGGATATCCCCATTTACTACGATCCCATGCTGTCCAAGCTGATTGCCTATGGTAAAACAAGAGAGGAAGCGATTGAACTGATGCTGGACGCCATTCAAAATTATAAGGTGAAAGGAGTACAGACAACCTTGCCTTTTGGCAGTTTTGTGTTTGCCCACGAAGCCTTCCGTTCTGGGAATTTTGATACCCACTTTGTAAAGAATTATTACGCTCCCGAAATGATAAAGGAACAAACAAGCAACGAAGCGGAAATTGCCGCCATGATTGCCCTTTATCAATTTTTGGAAGACAAGAAAATAGTACGATTACCTTCAAACTGAATCCATGGATCACAAAATAAAAGAACTACAGGACAGAATTGCACAGGCCCATTTGGGCGGTGGTGAAAAACGCATCGAAAAGCAACATCAGAAGAAAAAATTAACGGCCCGGGAACGCGTGCTCTACTTTTTGGATGAAGGCTCTTTCGAGGAAATGGGCATTTTGGTGACCCATCGTACCACCGATTTTGGCATGGATAAGGAAATGTACTATGGCGATGGTGTGGTGACCGGCTACGGAACCGTAAATGGACGGTTGGTGTATGTGTATGCGCAAGATTTTACCGTTTTTGGGGGAGCGCTTTCAGAAACCCACGCGGAAAAAATCTGTAAGGTGATGGATTTGGCCATGAAGGTAGGCGCACCCGTTATCGGACTCAATGATTCGGGGGGAGCCCGGATACAGGAGGGAGTACGATCGCTAGGCGGTTATGCCGATATTTTTTATCGAAATGTGCAGGCATCCGGTGTGATTCCACAGATTTCGGCCATTATGGGACCTTGTGCAGGTGGGGCGGTATATTCGCCCGCCATGACCGATTTCATCATCATGGTGGAAGAAACCAGTTATATGTTCGTGACAGGGCCCAACGTGGTCAAAACGGTAACCAACGAGACCGTGACTTCTGAAGAATTGGGCGGTGCCAGTACTCACGCTGTTAAATCCGGGGTGGCGCACAGGACTTCGGCCAATGATGCCACATGTTTGGATGATATCAGAAAACTTTTGGACTATTTACCGCAGAACAATAAGGAAACCACTCCGCTATTGCCATACGAGCTTGGTGATGAAACCCGTGAGGAACTGTCCGACATTGTTCCCGACAACCCCAACAAGCCTTATGACATGCACGATGTGATCAATGGAATTATCGATGGGGATTCCTTTTATGAAATCCATAAAGATTATGCGGAAAATATCATTACTGGCTTTGCCCGATTGGGTGGACGAAGCATCGGGATCATTGCCAACCAGCCCATGTTCCTGGCCGGGGTGTTGGGAGTGAAAAGCTCGCGCAAGGCGGCGCGATTTACCCGTTTTTGTGATTCGTTCAATATTCCCTTATTGGTCTTGGTGGACGTCCCAGGATTTTTGCCCGGTACGGATCAGGAATGGAACGGGATTATTGTCCATGGTGCCAAGCTGCTCTACGCTTTGAGCGAGGCGACCGTGCCCAGAGTCACTGTTATTACCCGAAAAGCTTATGGTGGTGCTTACGATGTAATGAACTCCAAACATATCGGTGCCGATTTCAACTATGCTTGGCCGAGCGCTGAAATTGCAGTAATGGGAGCAAAAGGCGCGAGTGAGATTATTTTTAGACGTGAAATTGCCGCAGCCGACGACCCAGAAGCCAAACTCAAGGAAAAGGAAGCGGAGTATGCCAATAAGTTTGCAAACCCCTATAGGGCCGCGAAGCGTGGTTTTATCGATGAGGTGATTCTGCCCAAAGATACCCGAAGCAAATTGTTGAAGACGTTTGCCATGCTGGAAAAGAAAGAGGTACAAACCCCATGGAAAAAGCATGGGAATATTCCGTTGTAAACTCGGCAAGTGATCAAACTTTAAGGTTGACACGAATGACACGGATTTTCTCGAAAACCTTAGTTTTTAGATTTTCCGAGGGCTGACAGTTTAACTACAACATCACCGTCTTCCCAGTTTTGACCGATTCATCGGCTGCGAGTACGATTTTAAGGCTGTTCACCGCATCGTTCAAATGGTCGGTGAGGTCACGGTCGTTTATAATGGCATCGAGCAAATATTCTTGTTCCAACAGGCATAGTCCATCATGGTCCGGTTCGTCCGCAGTGCTGATGATTTCATCCTTTTTGGTAAAATTGCCTTCTGCATTGAGTTCGCTGTGGTGCAGTTTCAAACTTCCTGTTTTGGTATGCCCCTCGATATCCTCAGAAGCGCCTTTGTCCAAATCACTAATGGAAACACAGCCTTTGGGACCTATCACATCTTTGATAAAAAAGGCGGTTTCGCTCATCATGGGACCCCAACCTGCCTCGTACCAGCCTACGGAACCATCTTCAAAACGAACCTGTAATTGTCCATAATTGTACATCTCGGTATCCACTTCGTCCGATAAATGGGCACCAATGGCAGAAACACTAATGGGTTTGGAGCGGGTCATGGAACACATCACATCTACATAATGCACGCCGCAGTCCACTATGGGCGACATGGATTTCATCAGTTGCTTATGGGTATACCATTGCTCACCGGAGCTTTGCTGGTTCAGATTCATGCGCATTACCAAAGGTTTGCCCAAGGTCTGAGCCATTTCGGTAAACTTGGCCCAAGTAGGATGCACCCTCAAAATGTAGCCAACTACCATTTTTCGGTTTTGCTGTTGGGCCAGTGCCACCAAAGTTTGCGCTTCCGCTACGGTTAGGGCAAGGGGTTTTTCCACAAAAACATGGGCATTGGCTTCCAAGGCCATTTTCACATAATTAAAATGCGTATCGGGATAGGTGTTGATGGATACCACATCCGGTTGAGTAGCTTGGAGTGCCTCATCATAGTCCGAAAATGTAGGAGCACCGTCCAGTTCTTTGGAAAGCCGTTCGCGACTTTTGGCCCCTCTACTGACCAATCCTACAATCTCAAAACCTTCCAATTGATGGTATGCGCGTGCATGTGAGGTTCCCATGTTGCCACATCCGACCACCAGTACCTTTAATTTGCCCATTGTTTCCAAAGATTTAGCCTTAAAGATAGGGTTATCTTCATTTTTCGCCATGATTTGGAAGAGATAAGGTTTTATAGTTTTTAGAAAGACTTGTAAAATGTTCAACTACAACGATGTATATGTTTCCTTTACATTAAACCTTTCTTAAATGCTTTACCAGTCCAATGGGTATGCCTAATTTTGCCTGATGCAAAAACAACATCAAAAACCCAACTTCGAGTTTGTGGCCCTAATGGCCGCTTTGATGTCCATCGTAGCCCTGGCCATTGATGCCATTCTACCTGCCATTTCCAATATAGGAACGGCCATCAACAGTACCGACCCAACGGATAACCAGTTATTGGTGACCATGATTTTCTTGGGGCTTGGGGTAGGGCAGCTCTTCTTTGGACCCATATCCGACAGTTTTGGAAGAAAGCCAGTGGTTTATATTGGATTTATCATCTTTTTGATTGCAAGTGTCGTCTGCTTGTATGCACCTTCTTTGGAAGTGATGGTGGTGGGCCGCATCTTTCAGGGCATTGGGCTTTCGGCGCCTAGAACGATTTCTATTTCCATCATACGGGATACCTACGTGGGCGATTATATGGCCAAAATCATGTCCTTTGTGGTGGCCTTCTTTATTTTGGTTCCAGTGGTAGCGCCTGCCATTGGTAAGTTGATTCTGGATGCTGCGGGATGGGAGGCTATTTTTTATGTGCAGATGTTCTTTGTTTTGGTTGTTGCTATCTGGTTTTGGAAACGTCAAGAGGAAACCCTGCATCCCGAGTATAAAATTCCCTTTACACGGCATGTGTTTATCGATGGAGTAAAGGAATTTGTGAAATATCGTGAAACCGTGGCCTTTACGTTGACATCTGGATTGGTGACAGGCGCATTTTTAGTGTATTTGAGCTCGGCCCAGCATATTTTTGAGGATCAATATGCCCTCAAGGAAATGTTCCCTTATATTTTTGCGGGCTTGGCCGTTTCCATTGGACTTTCCACTTTTTTGAACGGAACTTTGGTGATGCGCTTCGGGATGCGAAAACTATCCTTAATGGCAACCATTGTTTTTTGCGTTGTCGCTTTAACGTATTCCATTATATTCCTTAATACGCCCAATCCCAGTATTTACGTGCTGGTAGGGTTCTTGTCCATTCAGTTTTTCTGCCTTGGGTTTATGTGGGGTAACTTCCGTTCCATTGCTATGGAGCCTATCGGTCATATAGCTGGTATTGGTGCGGCTATCAATGGATTTGTATCCACTTTGTTGTCCATTCCCATAGCAACCTTTATTGGGGAATTTGTAAAGGAAACGGTTTGGCCGCTTTTCGCAGGTTTGGCCATTTGCGGTCTGTGTGCCCTTGCCATTTTTCTATTGGTGAACAAACCCAAACGGAAAAGGGTCGTAACCACTTAGGCTTCTTTAGGGAAAAACACCTCTCCACTGCAGGAATCCGAAGTGGCCCCGGTCACAGATTTTAAAACATTGGTTCTTCCTTGGAGTCTCAGTACCCCCATTAGTGCGAAAACTAGGGCTTCTTTGTAGGCAATCAGGGTTTTATCGGGTACTACCACCTCAACGTCGTCGCCCAACGCAGTTTGCAGGCTATCCATAAAAAACTGGTTGAGTGCGCCTCCGCCAGTGGCCAATAATTTATGTTTATCTGGCTTGTCGGCTTTGTGTTGATGGACGGCCAAGGCAATCTGCTCGCAATTATGATGGATAAACGTATGCAGCAAATCTGGGTTGGATGCCGATGATTTTTCAATCAACGAGACAATTTTCGAGGTAAACCATTCGTAGCCAGTAGACTTGGGGTAGGGGAGCTTATAATATTCCAAAGTATTGAGCTCATTCAAAAGTGTTGTGTCCAATTTCCCCGACCGTGCCAGTTGCCCATTTTTATCGTAGGCCATTCCCATTTTGTGGGTGATATAGTTCAGCGGCATATTGGCCAATCCAATATCGTAAGCGATACGTTTGCCATTTTTTTCAAAGGAGATATTGCTGATGCCCCCGAGATTCAGACAAAAATCGTATTCGTGGAACAATAACCTGTCGCCAATGGGCACCAACGGAGCGCCTTGTCCCTTTAAGGAAACATCCTTGGCCCTGAAATCGCAGACCACTTGCTTTCCGGAAACATTCGCCAAAAGCTGTCCATCGCCCAATTGAAAGGTGACACCATCTTCGGGGCGGTGATGTGATGTGTGGCCATGACTGGCAATAAAGTCCACCTCTTCGCCAAGTTCGTCCAAAAACAAACGGCACTGTTGCCCTAACCAGATGCCATAATCTTTGTGCAATTGTGCATGTTCTTCCTCGGAAAGATGAATGGCATTTTTGAGGTATTCCCGCATATCTTCCGAGTATTCAATTTCGGCCGTGTTTTTAATGCGAAAATTCCAAGTTCCGTTGGCTTCCCAAATATGGCAATAGGCCATGTCCAAGCCATCCAGCGAGGTGCCGGACATCAGCCCCAAAACTTTATAAGTGCTCATACCCGATACTTTTTGAGACTATTAAAAATAACAAATTGTGGGCTCATGGTCGAAAAGTTTTTAGTTGAATGGGAAGCTGTCCTTTTGGCTTGATTTTTCCGGAGAAATGGGCGAAAGCGACCTTTTGGAACGCTTCAAAATCTTGATACGCCAAAACCACATTGGCGTGGGGCGGCAACTCTAAAATATCCAGTACATATGGATTGCCGAACAGGTACAGCAACACATTCTTTTTCTGAAGAAGTTTTTGAAGGGAATCCACGGTTTTTTCGTCCATCCCAAACTTATTTTTAGGTTTTACCGCAGGCGGAAATAAGCTTACTACGACATTCTGCTGATTGGACTGCAAAGCGGTATCCAAATCAACCGTTTTTGAACCAAAGTGTATCGAAATCTCTTCGGCAAACCAGTTTTTCTTGTCAAAGGACACAGAAACGCTCAAAAATCCGGACGATTTAATGTGGTCAGCCATGACTTTGTCTCCATACAGTTCCGTGATGGTATTTTCTGCTATGGTATGGTTCAATTCAGAACACGAAATAGTATCCATTTCTTTGGATTCTCTTTCTTGGGAAAACATTTTTTCTTTTAGCTTCCAGACCCTATCAAAACTCTCTTGAATGCGTTGCTCCGAAGCACTGGAAAGGATGGCATCCACACCTTCCTTTACATGTTCGCTAAAACATAGCACATCCATCCCGGCATCAAAAGCCGCTTTCTCCAATGTTCCTTTTTTGGGGAATTTTTTGGAAACGGCATGCATGTTCAACGCATCTGAAATGACAACACCCTTAAAGCCCAGTTGCTCTCTGAGCAATTCCGTAATTATTTTTGATGAGGTGGTGGAAGGGTTCTCGGCATCCAATTGGGGCAAAAGCAAATGGCCTACCATAACCGAGTCAACCCCCATATCAATGAGTTTTTTGAAAGGATACAGTTCGTTCTCAAATAATTCGTCCAAAGATTTATCGATTACTGGAAGTCCTAAATGGGAGTCCGTTGCGGTATCGCCATGCCCTGGAAAATGTTTAACGGAGTTTAAGGTTCCACTGTCTTGCATACCTTTTAAGAAAGCCCCGGCTTTCTCAACTACACTTTCCCTGTCGTCCCCAAAAGACCGATAACCGATGACCGGATTTTCTGGATTGATGTTGATGTCCACAACAGGAGCCAGATTCCATTGGATTCCTGCCTTTTTGCAGTCATTCCCAATAGCTTTTCCAACTTGATGGATAAGCTCGCCTCGATCGGTAAGTGCCCCAAGGGTGATCGCGTATGGGTATTGCGGCGTATTTTCAATGCGCATGGCCAGCCCCCATTCGGCATCGATTGCAATCAGCAAAGGAATGGTCGCGGCTTTTTGATACCGTTCAATAAGGTCCAAGAGTCTGTCGTAGCTCTTCTCGTTGTGCACAATGGCTTTTTTCCCTTCAAAATTGGTGGCCGCACTGGCCCGACTATGAAAGAAACAAATGGAACCTACGTTCTGTTCACGGATAAGCTGTTCCATTTTTTGTACTTCGGCTTCGGTATCGTTGATGAATGCAGCTGGCATGAACAACTGTCCCACCTTTTGTTTCAAGGTCAAAGGTTCCTTCGGAAGCCTAAAAGGTTGAATCGTTTTATTCATTGGATTCTACTGTTTTTTTACCGTAATCTGCGGGATATTTCAGATAACGGAGCACAAGGAATGCAGGGAGCGCAGCGACCACCACCCAAATGAAGAAGCCGTCGTATCCCAGCCATTCCTGAATATACCCGCTCAACATTCCCGGAAGCATCATCCCCAAGGCCATAAAACCTGTGGCAATAGCGTAGTGCGAGGTTTTTGAGGCTCCTTCGGCCACATAAATGAGATACATCAAAAAGGCAGCAAAACCAAACCCATAGCCAAACTGTTCTAGTACCACGGTACCCACAACTGCATATATGCTGGTGGTTTGCGTAATCGCCAAAATGGCATAGAGTGCATTGGGCAGATTTAGGGACAACAGCATGGGGAGCATCCACTTTTTTAAACCGTCCCTCGATATCAAAATTCCACCTAGGATACCGCCCAGCGATAGCATGATTACGCCTACAGTGCCGTAAATGGTCCCCACAGCCTCGGTGGAGTAGGCCAGTCCGCCTACCTCCAATTCATCCAACAGAAAAGGGGATGCCATTTTTACCAATTGTGACTCGCCCAATCGATAGGTGAGGATAAACAGCAAAGCGATACCGATTTGGTGTTTCTTGAAAAAAGTGGCAAAAACTTCGAAGAAACTTGCTGGTTTTTCCGATGATGCTGGTATGGAGGTTTCAAACTTGGGTGCGGATAAAAAATTGGCAACGGTCAAAGCGATCATGAGCACCGAAGCGGTAATCATGGTGATAGACCATGCTTTCGTATTGTCACCGTATTGATTTTCCAAAAAGCCAGCAAAAATGACCAATAGTCCTTGTCCCGTTACCATGGCCAATCGGTAGAAAGTACTTCTAAGCCCAATAAAGAAGGATTGTTTTTTCTGCGTGAGGCCAATCATATAATAGCCATCGGAGGCGATATCGTTGGTAGCGGAAGCAAAAGCGGCCATCCAGAAAAAGGCCAATGTGATGGTAAAGAACGAATTGGAAGGTAAAAAGAGGCCAATACCCAAAAAAGCAAAGGATATGAGCAACTGCATCCCCAAGAACCATTTTCGTTTGGTGCCGTTCAGGTCCACAAGTGGACTCCATAAAGGCTTGATAACCCATGGGAGGTAGAGCCAACTCGTATACAATCCTATTTCGGCATTGCCAATACCGAGGCGTTTGTACATGATCACGGAGACCGTAACCACTAAAATGTAGGGTATGCCTTGGGTGAAATAGAGGAACGGTATCCATAACCAGGCGTTTTTGTCTTTTGGCGCTACATTCACTTTGTTTGTTTTTTTAGGTTGCGATATAAATTTTTATGTACGTTGGGTGTCACCTTAGTTTTTGGTATTGATTTGGTTTTGGTTCATTGGTACGGTTTGTAAACCACTTTGATTGCCATAGGCATCGCTTACTCCGATCATTATTTCTTTTCGAAGATGCTTTTTGTCCAAATCAAACACATAGCAACCTTCGATATCACTTTCAGAAAGATATTGCTTTCCAATGAGTTGAGGACCTTCCTTACCTGATTTGTACAGATTCAAAGATCGGGGAATATTATCCACGTGACGGATGCAGATTTCCAAGGTCCCATTCTTCAATTTTGTGGAGGATATGGCAGGGAGTTGTAGCTGTCGAACCACCTTATTCAATGGACCGGGGGTTTCGGATGGAAGCGGATATAACTTCCTCTGCAATTTCCGAGTTATCTTTTCGTGATTGCCCATCAAGGATTTGGCACTGAAAAAGATATTTCCGTCAATATTTTCCAAATTTCGGGCAAAGTTGAGCTGTTGGGGTATCTCCCGTTTTCTGTCCCAAGCTTTGTCTGGATTATTTTTGATCTTGTAAGCACCATTGCCTATGTACAGATGAGTGTTGGGAGCATGCTCTGCCCACCATTTGGTAATCACTTTGTGAGAGGCCACAGTATAGTCCATGCTCCAATACACTTGCGGTGCCAAATAGTCCAACCAGCCTTGTTGAACCCATAAAATAGGGTCGGCATAAAGGTCTTCGTAGGTGGTTTGCCCAGCTTTGGTGTCGGAACCCCTTGGGTCCGTATCCCGGTTTTTCCAGACTCCAAACGGGCTTATCCCGAACTGTACCCAAGGTTTGTGTTTTTTGATGGTGCTATGGACGCTTTTTACCAGTGAATCCACATTGCTACGTCGCCAATCTTCTAAGGATTGACCCGTTGGCGCATAGGTGGAGTAGGCTTCGGCATCATCGAAAGTTTCGCCTTCCACTTTATAGGGATAGAAATAGTCATCAAAATGGATGGCGTCTATCTCGTAATTGGTCACAAGTTCCTCTATAATGGCATTGAATTTTTCCCTGACTTCGGGAAGTCCCGGATTATAATAGTTCTTGTTGCCGTAGGTAACAATCCAATCGGGGTGTTGAAAGTAATCATGGGTTTCCGATAAGGTGGAAGTATTAAGACTCACGGTGGCGCGATAAGGATTAAGCCATGCGTGAAATTCCATGCCCCTTTTGTGGGTTTCCGAAATCATCCATTCCAGTGGTTTGTCAAATCCCTTCGGGGCTTCACCCTCGGTACCTGAGAGGTATCTGGACCAAGGGGCCAAAGCAGTAGGGTAAAGTGCATCCCCGGCAGTTCGTACTTGAACTATGGCAGCATTGAAATTCAAATTTTGATAGAATTCCAAAATATCGATAAAGTCCTTCTTTTTTTTGGCGACTTCATCTTCAGGATGTTTGGGCCAATCGATGTTGGCCACGGTGGCGACCCAAACGCCCCTAAATTCTTGTTTGGGTGGTTTGGTCGTTGCACAGGATAAGAGAAAAAGTATGGGAATTATAGTTAAAAATCGATGCATTGAAAAAAGTAAAAGGCCTACTTGTGCATTAAATGTAGGCCTTTTTGCTAGATTAAATTAAACAACTAACAACTTAAAAGAGTGTTATTTTAAAAACGATAGCGCACAAAACCTTCCATGGCTTCATATTCGGCCATACCCAGTTGATTGTAGCGGTTTGCAGTTTCCTTGTTCCTTTGCTCCGCCCTTTGCCAGAATTCCCTTTTGTCGTTTCCGGGGAACATGGCACTATCCTTTTGGGACTGGTGCTTAAAAATGGCGTTGATTTTTCGGGTCATATCCTTAGGGCCGATGGGTACCGCCATTTCCATATCTGCAATATCCCATTCTTGCCAAGCTCCACGGTAGAGCCAAACGTAGCAGTTTCTGATCCAATCGGAGCCTTCGTCAACCAGTCGCTGTATGGCTTTGTAGATAACGTCCAAGCAAACTCGGTGAGTGCCATGGGGGTCGGAAAGGTCGCCTGCCGCAAATATTTGGTGTGGCTTGAGTTTCTGTAAGAGGTCGTAGGTGATTTGCACATCTTCCTCGGAAAGTGGTTTTTTACGTACCGCTCCAGTTTCATAAAAAGGAAGATTCTGGAAGTGGGCATTCTCCTCGGGTACCCCGCAGTATCGGCAGGCAGCTAAGGCTTCCCCTTTTCGGATAAGCCCTTTAAACTGCTGTACCTCAGGACTGTCTAGCTCCCCAGGCTTTTTGTTGGCCAAGAACTTTCGTACTTCCTTGAACTTTTTCTGCAATTCTTTGTTGTCTTTTTGCACATCGGTGGCAAAATCCAGAAAACGGATGACCTCATCATCAAAAACGGCAATGTTTCCTGAAGTTTGGTAAGCCACATGCACATGATGTTCTTGGTCCACCAAGCGCAACAAGGTACCTCCCATGGAAATCACATCGTCATCGGGGTGCGGACTAAAGATCAAGGATGTTTTGGGATGAGGTTGCGCTCGCTCCGGCCTTTGACTGTCATCAGCATTCGGTTTTCCGCCCGGCCAGCCAGTAATGGTTCGTTGTAATTGGTTAAAAACGGAAAGGTTGATCTGTTCAGCGGACCCAACTTCGGCAATAAGGTTACCCATACCATGTTCGTTGTAGTCCTCGTTGGTCAATTTTAAAAGGGCCTTGTTCAATTTTTCGGACAGCCAGATGGAGGCGGTCTTGATGAGTTTTTCATCCCAATCACATTCGCTCACCAACCACGGGGTCTTGACCCTGGTCAGGTAAGAAGAAGCGGCATCATCCAGTACAAAGTCACAATTAGTGTGATGCTGCAAGAATGTCGCAGGAACAGATTCCTTTATTTCCCCTTCCACAGCTTGTTGAACTATGGGTGCCTTGCCTTCGCCCCATGCCATGATGATGATTCTTTTGGCATCCATAATAGTGCCGACACCCATGGTGATGGCACGGCGCGGTACGTTTTCCTCACCAAAGAAATCACTTGCCGCATCCAAACGGGTCACACGGTCCAAACGAACCAAACGCGTTTTGGAATTGAGGGAAGAACCAGGCTCGTTGAAACCGATGTGTCCGGTTCGGCCGATACCTAAAACTTGAATATCAATGCCGCCCACATTTTTGATTTTTTCCTCATAATCCAAACAATATTTTCGAATATCTTCCTTGGGCAAGCTACCATCTGGAATATGCACATTGTGGGGCTCAATATCGATATGGTCGAACAGATGCTCGTTCATAAAACGAACATAGCTATGAATGGAGTCGGGCTCCATGGGGAAATATTCATCCAAATTGAAGGTGACCACATTTTTAAAGCTCAGTCTGCCCTCTTTGTGGAATTGCACCAAATAGTCGTACACCTTTGTTGGTGTAGATCCCGTAGCGAGACCAAGAACCGCTTTTTGCCCTTGCTCTTGTTTTTGCTTGATCAAGCTGGCAATTTCGTTGGCCACATACCAGGATGCACTTTGCGAATCTTGATAAATGTGGGTGTTGATTTTTTCGAACTTGACGATTTCGGCATCCAAAGGTTCTCTTTTGATGGGATTGTTGGCTAATTCTTGCATGTTTACTTTGCTTTTTACCAGTTTTACAGGACAAATATAGGCTAAAAAAGCAAATATTTGCAATAATTTACAATATATTTGCATTTAATTGCAGTTTTAGGCAAGAAATAACATTCTGTTTATATACAGCTTGTTTTCTGCAATTGTTTTTACTTTTGATTTTTGGATGAAAACATCAATCCCATGCTAAAGGAAGAAAGACAACACGCCATACTGAACGAGGTAGAGCTCCATAATAAAGTTTTACTGGCCGATTTGGCCGATAAACTCAACGTTTCGGTGGATACCGTCAGAAGGGACGTGAAGGAACTGGATGAGGAAAACCTATTGGTTAAGGTGCATGGGGGAGCGGTTTCCCTAGGCTTTTCCAACCATAGTCCCCAAAGGAACAATGTATATGCCTTGGACAAGAAGGTTGCCATCGCCAAAAAAGCGATTGCCTTGCTACGCAACAATAGCGTTATTTTGATTGATGGAGGAACCACCTGTTTGGAATTGGCGAAACTATTGCCTGTAAATCTGAAACTGACCTGCTTTACGCTGAGTCTTCCTGTAGCCATGGAATTGCTTCGCAAACCGAATGTGGAGACCATCTTTATTGGTGGTACCTTGTCGCGCGATTCGCAGATTGCCATGGGACCCAGTGCCATTCATGCCCTTTCCGAAATAAAGGTGGATTATAGTTTTATCGGTACGGGCTATGTGGATACCGAATTTGGTCTTACTGAATTTGACTGGGATGTGGTCCAAACCAAAAAAGCAGTGATCAATGCCTCCAAGAAAGCAGTGCTCTTGTGTATTTCGGAGAAATTGAATTCGCAGCATCGTTTCAAAACATGTAGTTTAAACGTAATCAACACCATGATCACGGAACTGGAGCCCTGGGACACCAAACTTGATGCCTTTAAAAACCTGAACACACAAATACTCTAAATATAGTAATGGACAAGCATAAAAGGATTACCGAAGCACCTTCCAATTATGATGGATTGGAACAAATGGATGCGCTGGATATCGTGACCCACATCAACCAAGAGGATAAAAAAGTAGCAGATGCCGTGGAAAAGGTAATTCCGCAAATCGCAAAGGTAATCGATGAAACGGCAAAGCGTTTTGAGCAAGGGGGGAGGTTATTTTACATAGGCGCAGGAACCAGTGGAAGGCTGGGCATATTGGATGCTTCTGAAATACCACCAACATTTGGAATGCCCCATGAAAGGGTAATCGGACTTATTGCGGGAGGCGACCAAGCGATACGAAAGGCAGTTGAGTTTGCCGAAGATGATACCGAGCAAGCTTGGAAGGACCTTTTGGAATATGGGATAAACGAAAATGATGTTCTGGTCGGAATTGCAGCTTCAGGCACCACTCCCTATGTTTTGGGAGGAATTGCCGATGCCAATGCCCATGGGATTTTAACAGTGGGCATGACCAATAATACGGGTTCACCATTGGCGAATGCGGCAACCATTCCCATCGAAGTAAACGTGGGACCGGAGTTTTTAACAGGAAGTACCCGAATGAAAAGCGGTACCAGTCAAAAATTGGTACTCAACATGATTTCCACAGGATTGATGATTCGCATTGGTAGGGTGAAAGGGAACAAAATGGTGAACATGCAGTTAAGCAACACCAAATTAGTAGATCGAGGAACGCGTTACATCATGGAAGAGTTGGGTCTCAACTACGAAGAGGCTGAAAAAGCGCTCAAACAATATGGCTCTGTAAAATTGGCCGTGGATGCCTTAAAAAAATAGATTATTTGGGAACCAGTCGGTAAATCCCTTTGCCTTCAACACTAACATAGATAAAACCATCAGGTGCTTGCCTCACATTGCGAACCCTTCCCATACCATCCATCAATTTTTCACGATATACCACCTTGTTATTGTGCAATTCCAAGCGTTCCAAATATTGAAAGGCCAAAGACCCCACCAATAAGCTTCCTTTCCATTTTGGATATTTGTCCGATGTCACGAACGCCATTCCCGATGGTGCAATGGAGGGAGTCCACTGGTAGAGGGGTTGCTCCATTCCCGGGCGTGAGGTTTCATCTGTGATTGGCGTGCCACTATAATTGATGCCGTAGGTAATTATAGGCCATCCGTAGTTTTTTCCTTTTTGTATGATGTTGATTTCATCCCCGCCCCTTGGACCGTGCTCGTGTTCCCAAAGTTGGCCGGTTTCGGGATGCAGGGCCAATCCCTGTGGATTTCGATGTCCATAGCTCCAAATCGCTTTTTTGGCTTCCGCTTGGTCCACAAATGGATTGTCATCGGGAATGCGACCATCATCATACAACCGATAAATTTTACCACCATCCCTGGTGATGTCCTGTGGATTGACATCCCGGTTGCCACGCTCCCCAATGGAAAAAAGCAAGTAACCATCCCTGTCAAATTCGATTCGGGAACCAAAATGTTGTCCTCTTGTGGAGTTGGGAGATGCCTTGTAAAGTTTTTCTTGCTGGACCAATTTGTTGTTAGATAATTTGGCCCTCATAATGGCGGTGTTGCCCCCTTTTCCGTTTCCTTCCGTAGAGGCGTAGGAGAGATAGATCCAACCATTGTTTTCGTAATTGGGATGTAGTTCAATATCCATCAAACCGCCCTGTCCCCGGTTGTACACCTCCGGTAGATTTTCAATCTCTCTTACCCTCCCAGAGTTATAAAATTTTAGCTTTCCGGACTTTTCCGAGTATAAAATACCGCCTTTGGGCAAGAAAACCATGCCCCAAGCGTTCTCAATGTCGTCAATCACGAGTTCAGCAGTAAAATCAAGGGTTTCGGGAGTTTTTATCTCTTTATCCGAAGTTTGCGCGCAGGATGTACTAAGCAGTACAACGAAAAAAATGGGAAATAAGAGACTATTTTGCATAATTTTACGTTGAAATAACAGATTTAATAGATAAACGACCATTTATTATGGTTGGGTGTGCTGAAGATAAAAAGAAATTTATACGAACAGAAAATTACTATCTAGAATATTAAGGTCCCAAATCTGAAGTATTCTTCCAAACAAGACTTAACCCTATGCTCCCACAAAAAACAAGGCATTTGCTATATGTCGTGTTGTTGGTGTTCATATCAATATTCGGTTCCACGGTATTAGCAAAAACAAACGTTACTCGGATACTTACCAAAATTGTTTCCAGTAACGCATTGTCGGATACCCAAAACGAGATTCCCGAAGTTGCTGCAGAGGAATCTTTTGCCGAAGACAATGAACTGCTCGCAACAGCTCCTATGTTCTCCACTATCATCAACGGTGCGAACGAGGAAGTGGTTTGTCCAAACGATGGAAGTACCTTGGCCAAGTTCTTCCTTTGCGGAACCAGCGATGTTCGGACGCTTACCCTAAGTCAATCTGGAAGTTCCTACCAATGGCAGCGATTGGACCCCAATAGTTGTGCCCCTACCGTAGTGGACGATTGTCCCACCATCAACAACGCCTGTACTTGGAACACCGTGGGAACGGGTTCCACTTTTAATTTGGCGGCAGCGGGCGAATATAGGGTACGGGTCAACTCTGGACAGTACTACTACTTTAAATCCACCCTTAACCCACTTAACCCACAACTCATAAAAGAAGATATTATTTGTGGTAATCCTGGAAGGGTAGAGGTTACCAATGTTCCTGCAGGGTACGAATACAGTTTGAACAGTTCCGCAGGACCTTATCAAGATGATCCTTTCTTTGATATCACCGCCTCTGGCGATTATCGAGTTTTTGTACGATTAAAAAATGTGTCCCAGACCGCATGTGTATTCCCATCCAATTTGGTCACCGTAGGTGATTTGGATATCAATGTGGACGTTACCGCCAACGATATTTTGTGTAGTGGAGAATTGGGGAGTATTGATGTTGCGGTATCTGGGGTTCCTGGTTTTTACACTTATCGGCTTATAAAAAATGGAGTATCGGTGGATACATTCGGACCCAATGGTGCTGATTCGTATTCTTTTGACAATGTAAGTCCAGGTACTTATTCTATTCGTGTTGAAACCAATTCCTGTTCCGAAACCATCACTACCGACGTTGATGGGGACCCTATCGTTATCGGTGGGGGTATCAGCCCATTGGCGGTTTCGGCAACGGCATCCGATAGTTTTGGTTGCGGGGCAACATCCGTCAATGTCAACGTGACCACAAGTGGGGGAACAGCACCCTATCGATTCAGTGTGGATGGAGGCCCATTCGGTTCTACCTATTCCAGTACTTCCTCTTTTTCTGTAAGCTCGGCTGGCACTTACAATATTTTGGTGGAGGACGCCAATGGATGTCAACGCACCGCAGCTGTAGATGTAGAGAATATCCCGCCTCCCGTGTTCAGTTTTACCGAGGAGGATGCCAATTGTGGCGGCGCCAACGATGGTAGGATTACGGTAAACGTGACCAATGGATATGGATACGAAATTCAGTATAGTGTCAATAATGGGGCAACCTTTCAGATAAGCAATACCTTTTCCAACCTGGCCCCAGGCAATTATGATGTGGTACTTCGCTATGAGCAGGACTCTTTTACGTGTACCACAACACCTCAAGCAGCGACCATAGGCACTCCGTCTACGATTACCGCAACCGCCACACCGGACGCTGTGCCGACATGCGGCGATGAAAATGGTGGTCAGATTACCATCTCGGGGGTCTCTGGAGGAACCGCACCTTATGAATATAGCGTAGGAGCCGGCTTTAGCAGCAACCCTGTGTTCCCGAGCCTTGGTGTTGGAACCTACACTCCCATGATTCGAGATGCCAATGGATGTGTGCAAGCACTCCCCGATATCGTGTTCAATACCCTGAACAAGCCTACCAACTTGGATTTTAGTATTTCAAGTTTGGATTGTATCACCACCACAGCATCTTTGGATTTGACGGTAACTGGAGGTTCTGGAACGTATACTTATGAGATTATCGCTCCAGCGGCCAGCGCGATAAACAATGGAAGCAACAGTACCTTTACTGGTTTGGGTCTAGGAACCTATACCTTTAGGGTCACCGATAGCGAAGGATGTTCCTACGATGAAAACTATGCCATTACGGATATCAGTTCCATTGGTGTTCAGGGGCAGCAGACTCGCGTAGTGACCTGCGTTGGAGATTCCGACGGAGAGGGGCGCTTTTTGGTGGACGGTTTCAATACCACCTATAGCTACAGCATCGATGGTGGGCCCGTTTCCGCTGGACAAAATAGCAGTATCATTCCGTTGACAGGCTTGGCTGCCGGAAGTTATGTGATCTCCGTGACTGATGAAGAGACCAATTGTACTGATACGGCTACCCTGGTCATTGAAGAACCATCTACGGCATTCGCTATTTCCAGTCTTGATGTGACCGCAATGAGCTGTCAGAACGGGAACACAGGAGCTGTTCGTATCAACACCGTAGGCGGTTGGGGCGGTAACCGATATACGTTGACCCAGCCAGACGGTTCTACCCGTGGTCCCAAAAATGGAAGTACTTTTTCCAACCTTTCACAAGATGGCACCTATCAAGTGAGTGTTACCGATGCCAACGGATGTACCGTGACCGATAGTTTCACCTTGACCCGTTTGGATGCCCCGACCTTAACCTTGGATGCTGCATCCTCCGATTTTTGTTATGACAATTTTACCGCGGCCACCCTTGCGGTAAATGCCACTGGAGGTTTGGCCCCATATCAATACCGAATTAATGGAGGGGTGTTGGGTGCCAGTGCCAGTTTTAACGGCCTTACCCCAGGTACATACACCATTGAGGTAGTAGATGCCAATGATTGCAGGGACACGGTCACGGCAACCATCGAGCCACAGGTAATGGCCAATGCGACCACCATTCAAGAATTGGATTGTGCAGGCCCTCCCGGACAGATCCAGGTGAACATAAGTAATGGTTATACCTCTTCGGGCGATTATGATATTTACGAAGTAAGTATTAACGGAGCACCATACACTTCGGACAACAACAATATTTCTGGAAACTCTTTTGTGTACAGTATTCCGAATGATGGTTCCATCATTTCGGATACAACGTTCCAGTTTATGATTACGGATGCGAGAGGTTGTACGACCGAAACCAACACCGTGACCATTTCTCCACCCGAAACCATCGCAGGTACCGCTGTGGCCACCGATACCCAATGTGGGGACAATGCCAGTGGGGTAGTGGAGTTGATTCCCGATACCACCCAAGGGATACCACCTTACGAGTTCAGTAATGATAATGGTGCGACATTTAGCACACAAAATATATTCTCAGGCTACGGAGCTGGGACCCATGGTGGTTTTGTTATCCGTGATAGTAGAGGCTGTGTGAGTCCGGCCTATTCGGTAACCATAGGTTCCAGTGCCCCATTGGACGCAACCGCTACCCCAACGGATGCCGTTTGTTCCGCCGGAGCGGTGAACGGCTCCATTTTGGCCACCATCAATAATGGTGTAGCGCCATTCGACTATGTATTGGTGGATGAGTTTGGCGGTACGGTCGCGGCATCAACAGGAACTGCCAGTACCACCGTAAACTTTCCGAATTTGCCTTTGGGCAACTACACCCTTATCACGACCGATGCACAAGGTTGTGAAGACCGTGACCCTGTTGTCATTGACCAAAATCAGTTGGACTTGATTCCTTTGGATGCTGACCCTGCCATTTGTTCAGATACCTCGTTTCCCTATCGAGTTAGAGCTACGGGTGGAACGGCGCCTTACGAATTTAGATTGGTGGGAGAACCCTCATTCAATCCCGCGACATCAGGGGGCGACACCTATGATTTTACAGGTCAGGTAGTCCCAGGAGTCACCTATTTTGTTGAGGTACGGGATGCTTTGGGATGTACCTATATCGAAGAAATTGACCCGATTGGACCAAGTAATCCGGTTGCGGTAACAGCAACATCCTTGTCGGCTTCCTGTAATGTGGCCGGCAGTGGCTCCATTGACTATGAGGTGGCCGGTATTTCGGCACCCGGTGATTTTACCATTACCGTTCAAAATACGGATACGGGCGCCAATGTATCCAGCAGTTCGTTTACTGGAGCAACCATTCCCTACAACGGAACCATCAACGGATTGGCTCCTGGCAATTATCAAATCATTGTCCGCGACGACACCAATGGATGTAGTGGCAGCACTTTGGCCTTTATCGATATTAGTTCGGTATCCATCGCCATTGACAATTTCGTGGAGGCTACCTGTAATGTCGGCGCATTGGTAACGGTTAGAGGTTTTGGAACCACTGGGCCCTACAATTATGCCTATGTGCCCACTGGAGATCCAGCGCCTACCACATTTGCTTCGGAAACCACCTTTGAGATTCCCGGACCATACCCTGCGGATTACGACTTTTATGTTCAGGATGCCAACGGATGTACCGCGCTGACCACTTTAACGGTCACCCAAGAAGCTGGTGTGCCAGACCCTGTAATCGACGTGGTTAATCAGTGTACTGCGACCAGTGGATATCAAATTGATATTGTATCTCCATTGTCTACAGGTTCAGGTCTACCAGAAGAAACCTTCCAGTACGATATCGGAAGTGGTTTTCAGACGGGAACTACTTTTATAGTACCCAATCCTGGAAGCTATGTCATCACCGTTAGGGACGGAAACGGTTGTACCAATACCGTTACGGCCGAGGTGTTTGATTTCTTTGCAATCTCTGCGGATGCTACTTCATATCCTACCTGTAATGCAGGGGACGGGGAAATTACAGTGAACACCACTGGAGGTAGCGGTAACTTTGAATACCAGTTGAGGGATGCAGGCACCTTGGCCAATATTGGCCCGGCCCAATCCACCAATGTATTTACCAATGTGATGCCCGGAGATTATAATATTTTGGTAACCGATTTGGATTCCAACACCTCTCCTTTGTGTTCGGATGAAGCGGAAGTAATTGTTTCCACGGTGGATACGCCGGTGATTTCAGCTACGCCAAGTAGCGATGTCACCTGTTTTGGAGCAGATGATGGAACCATTACGGTGGAACTCCAACCCGGAACCGATACCGATACACCCATCAACTATGTGCTGTATCAAGGGGCAACCGCAACTGTGATTGCGGGACCCCAAGGTTCTCCTGTATTTGATGACTTGCAACCTGGTACATATCAGGTAGAAGCTGTCTCCGACAGGGGATGTACGGATCGCTCTGGAAATATCATCATCGACGAGCCTACCGAAATGATGATCAATGCAGTAAACACAGAGTTTAGTTGTAATCCATCCAGTAATCAATTCAGTACGGCCACCATTACCATTTATACTGATGATAATGGTGACGGAACGGGAACACCAACTGGTTCAGGTTCCTATACCTATAGCATGAACGATGGAACGCCACAATTTGATGGAACCAACTTCCAGACGAGCAATACTTTCGAGGTGATTGACAATGGAACCAATCAGTCGATAATCTTAACGGCCCGCGATCAAAATGGTTGTGAGCAAACAGCAACGGTAAACATCAATACCCCTACCGATATAACATTTAGCTACAATGTCAATCAAATTACATGTGATGCATCCGGCAGTGGAGTGACCCCAGGTTCAATTGACATCATCATCAATGAAGGTCCAGGGAATTACGAAGTGGAGATTCTGCCCTTGGGTTCAGAGCCTGCTCGTAGCTCCGGCGGAAGCGACAGGGTAACATGGGATATTGCAACCCCAGGGGATTACATTTTTGCGGTGACCGATATTGGCAGTGGCGGTTGTACCTACTTAACGACGACCATCAATATGCCGGAATACAACACAATTGATGCCGTGATTGCCGAGTTGGAACCTGTCACCTGCTTCAACGGTAACGATGGTGTCATCAGTTTGGACATTTCCAACTACTCTGGTGTTTACAATTATGAAGTCTTTTCAAGGGATAACGCTGGCGTTGAAACATCTACCGGTGTAACAGGAACCTTCGATACCAATGCACCTATCAATTCCCCAGAGCGTATTGAAAATGTTCCTGCGGGTAATTTGGTGGTCCGAATCGAAGCTTTGGATTCGCCTTTTTGCGATGCAGTGAGCAATGTAACTACCGTACGTTCACCCGATCGTCCTCTGACCGTGGACGCGGTGCAAACTTCTCCCGTGACCTGTAACGTTCCCGGGTTTGGTGAGATTACAGCATCGGGCGATGGTGGATGGGGCACCTACGAGTACCAGTTGGTAGCCTCGGACGGCACCATTCTGGTAGATTATCCGAATACCAACCCCGTATTTGAGAATCTTTCCACCGACACCTATACGGTAAACGTTCGGGATTTGAGAGGCTGCGAGGCTACCATGGATATTGATTTGCCTTTGCCTACGCCAATTTCCGCAGATATTCAAGTGGTAAGCCCACTTGCATGTAACAATGATAATGATGCTGTGATCGAAGCCTATAATGAAGCAGGCGGACAAGGCCCTGGCAATTACCTGTACCAGTTGAACAGAATTACGGATGGCACCAACAGTGGATTGCAGACCACCCCAAGGTTTGCCAATTTATCTGCAGGAGAATACACCATCACCATTTTTGATGGCTGGAACTGTAGCTTTACCACCATTCCAATAGAGGTGCAAGATCCAGAGATTGTGATAGCAGAACTTGTGGAGCTGCAACCTCCAGGTTGTGGGGATTTGGGCCGTATGGAACTTACGGTGACCAACCCGGAACCAGGTGTGGATTATTTCTACCGAAGAGCGGGTACTACCGATCCTTTTATCCCATTTGGCACAGGAATGACCAGTGTAGAGATTGCAGCCGATATTACTGTAGATCCAGGACCCTTCCAATACGATGTACAAAACTCCAATGGATGTCCGTTTGAGAAATCCAACCAGATTTCGCTAGATCCCGCTGCACCTTTGGTGATTGCTTTGGATTTGACCAACGCCACCATTAACTGTGCGGGCGAGGCGACGGGAATCATACGTTCAGAAGCCTTTGGAGGCATAGGTAACTATGTCTATACGCTTGTCAACTCGAATACCGTGCCGCCAACAGCAGCAACAATCGTACGTCCGGCCCAAAGCTCAGGGATTTTTAGGGAGTTGAACCCCGGTACCTATTACGTTTATGCACAAAGTGGCGGATGTGAGGCCATATCGGACCCAATTGTGATAGAGCCCAAAGACCCATTGGTATTGGATTATTTGGAAGCGGTTCCCGTGCAATGTGCCGGTGATATGAACGGACAGATCATCATTGAAGCCAGTGGTGGAACAGGGCAGATCAGATATTCGATTTCCGATACCCTGAGCGAGTTTTTTGAAGGCGACGACCCGAACAATCCGAACAGAAAAACATTTAATGATTTGGCCCCAAGAACATATGATATTATTATTCAGGATGATTTGGGCTGTACCATTACCAGAACAGTGGAAATTACCCAACCGATGGAATTGGTAGCGGGTGTAGTGGACACCACCCCCGAAACCTGTTTGGGAGATGGGGATGGAAGCATGACCTTGGAAGTAACCGGTGGAACAGCACCCTACTATACGAGTGTTAATTCTGCCGATGACGCTGATTTTGTTCAGAACGACAGCCTATTCTTCGATAATCTCCAAGGAGGTGAAACCTACGTAGTATTTGTGCGTGATGCCAATGGATGCCAAACCAATGTGGTTGCAGAAATCGGGGTTGGTGTGGATATAGTCGCTGAACCCGTCGTAGAGTACGGTTGTGAAGGGATTTTCCCAAATAGTACGGTTACGGTAAACATTGCAGATGGTTCCCAATTACCGGATCTCCTGTTTGCGTTGGATGTAGAGGATATTCAACAGGCAACAACCCAAAGAACTTTTGGGGACTTGCCAGCAGGAATGCATACGGTCTATATTTATCACGCCAACGGATGCGTTACCTTTGTCGAATTTGAAATAGAGGCCTACGAACCCTTGACCTTGGAAGCGACCAAGACGGGTCCAGATGAGATTACAGCTATAGCAACAGGAGGGTTTGGAGATTACGAATACTTCTTCCAAGGGGAATCTTTTGGAGAAGTGAATACTTTCAATGTAACCCAGGACTCCAATATCAGTATTCGGGTTCGCGACCGAAATGGATGTGAGGCCACCTTGGTTATGCCGTTCAATTTTGAAGGCATGCCCGAAATGCCAAATTTCTTCACACCCGATGGGGATAACCTGAACGACTTCTGGTATCCGGAGAACAGGGAGTACTTCCCCTTTATCGACGTGATCATTTATGATCGGTATGGTAGGGTAGTGGCTCGACTTGATCAGGTGAAGAAATGGGACGGAAACTACGATGGTAAACCATTGCCTACGGGAGATTATTGGTACGTGGTAAATGCCAACGATAGTGAGAACCAGCAATTTGTGGGACACTTTACCTTGTACCGGGAATAGGGTGAAAAAGATTTTCAGTCACAAGGCCTAAATATCACCAAAATTTTTATTTTTGCAGTCCCTTTTCGGGATGTGGCCCATCGGCTACGCTCAGGAAGGTCTCCGTCTGGTACCCAAACTGGCTGGCAGTTGGGCGGAATTTAAATTTGGGTTTTATTTTTTGAAATTTTATCAGCATTAGGCTGATTTCGGGATGTGGCGCAGTCTGGTAGCGTACACGCATGGGGTGCGTGTGGTCGCTGGTTCGAATCCAGTCATCCCGACCAACCACCGTTTAGGTTAAAATAAAGCACTGTTAATTGTATGATTATCAGTGCTTTTTGTTTTTTATGTATCCATTTGATATCATCTGAATCCAAATTTTCGGTGTGCAATAAGGTGTGCACACTTATACACAGATTATTGTAGTTTTAAGTATGGACAATTGAGGTTTAAGGGCAGTCCGACCACTAACATTTGTTTAACTTAAACTATTACAACATGCGGACAGACAGTACTTTAGGAATCAATTTCTTCGTAAGAAAAAAACGCAATGACCCGAACATGTACGATATCTACCTGCGGATTACGGTAAAAAAAGCGCGTGCAGAGGTCAGTTTAAAAAGGTGCATAAAGGTGTGCAATTGGGACAAAAAACGAGGAAAAGCCTTTCCAAGGAACAAAACCATGGTGGATTTGAACGCCTACCTTGACACCGTATATGGTGAAATCCTCAATGTTCATAGGGACTTGCACATGGAAAGGAAATTAATAACGGCTAAATCTATCAAGGCAAGGTACGTCGGGGAGGATGAATTGAACCATACTATTCTTGAGCTTTTTGAATACCACAATAAAAACATGGTCCATGCCCTTAAACCTGGCACTATGAAAAATTACTATTCCACTGAGAAATACTTAAAGAGCTACATTACCACAAAACTCAAAACCAACGATGTATCGTTAGGAGAATTGAAGCACAAGTTCATTTTGGACTTTGAAAACTACATCAGGACCTTTAAGCCCAAGAAAAACCGAAAGACATGTTCCAATAATGGTACTATGAAACATCTAGAGCGTTTGATGAAAGTAACTAAACTGGGTGTACGGTTGGAATGGATGGACAAGGACCCCTTTCGAAACTTCAAATTGCGTTTCGATAAATTTGACAGAAAGTATCTTACCCAAAGGGAAATCGATTTGATTGAGGGTACAACATTTACAAGTCTGGGTAAGGAACGGGTAAAGGATGTATTTCTTTTTAGTTGTTATACTGGACTTACCTTTATGGACATCAAGCTACTGACCAGAGACAATGTAAGCAGGGGAATTGATGGGAACTATTGGATATACACCAAAAGGATAAAGACCGATGAGCCCTTAAAGATACCTATGATGCCAAGGGCAGTGGAAATCATGAGGAAATATGAAGAAAGTCCAAAGAACGATATTGGTTTGTTACCTGTTTATAGCAACCAAAAGACCAATGCATATTTAAAGGAAATTATCAAGGCTTGTGGCATACACAAGAATATTTCCTTCCATACGGCCAGACATACTTTTGCAACGACTGTTACCCTGTCCAATGGAGTCCCAATTGAGACAGTTTCCAAGATGTTGGGCCATACAAAGCTTTCCACCACTCAAATTTATGCCCGAGTTTTGGAAAACAAAATAGGGCAGGACATGCAACATCTTATGGATAAAATGGGACACCTGAACAAACAGCAAGCGGTTGCAGAATGATACAAATATTGGGTAAATACTTTAAAGGAGAATAAAAACCCGAAACATTAGAGCATTGATTTGGTTGAGGTTTATCGATCTTTGGGCATATTCCTTTTGAATCGGCTTTTTTACTACAGTCCCTCACGCAGGGAGGGATAAATAGTTTGGAAATGGCATATACAGAACAGGTCAGATTAGTTTAAATTAAAGTTGTCTGGAAGCCAAGAAATCCTCCGCAAATTGCTGGAACTTTTTACTGTCCATGAACGCTTCCAACCATTTGGCAAAATCCGCCAATTCATTATCGGTGTTGGAGTAGGGAAGATCTGCCGCCAGGTCCTTGGCCGCCCAGTTGGACCACTCGCGGATGTTCCGGTCATGGGTAGGTCTTTTGAGGAAGGTATCTAAAAGATAGGTATTGGCACGGAAGGTCTCTTGAGCCTTTTGCTCCGCCATTGCCATTTTTTGGGCTTTGAAGAGGGTTAGTGTCCATTCGAAGAGAAAAATGGGATAGCCCATATCATCAGGAAAGTTCTTGGCAAACCAATTGAAATAGCGATTGGCCCCGGAGTAGTCTTCTAATTTAAGATAGAGGGCAGGGGGGAGGTAACGGAGGCCCCGACTGTCGTCATAAAAGCCGCCCCAACGTCTTTTGTCCGCGGCCAGTTCTTTTTTAATCTTTATGATTTTGGTCTTTATGCGTTCGGCTTGCTTGGGGGCCATAAGATGGAGCAATATAATTTCTGCAGGGCAAGATTAAGGCTTATATAAATCTAGTTACCTTAATCTTTTTGTATTTCTTTCCCATTCCTAAGGCTATTGATGTTGAGTCTTTTAGTATCAACTCACCCAATGCCAAGCCTGAAATTGCTTCTTTGATTTCCTGAAACTCATTTCCTGAAACTCCAAAGAGGTCTTTGATTATTGAATCGGTAATCGATTGTTGCTTCATAATCAATGGATATTGTGCATTTGCATAGAAGTCAAAGAATTTGGACTTATAACTGTCCATATTCTGAGTGGCAAGAATGATACTAAGCCCTTTGTTTCGGCCTACTGCAATTAAGTCACGAAGTGGCTTATTGTCAAAGTCTAGCATGTAATGAGCTTCGTCTATTATGGTAAAGTGCCTAATCTCAACGCATTCTTCTGAAACAGCCTGTTTAGGTAATGATTCGTAAATGGTATTGAGTTTTGAAATGATGAAATAGACGATTGCCTTTGCCAATGGCCCGTCTTTTGGATAGCCATCCATCTTCACCACAAAACTGTTATTGATTAGGTCGATGTTATCTTCTTTGGCAAATAGGTTATTTCTAATTAATTGCTTTAAAACAGACTTGATACTATCATCCTTAGCCCTGTCTTTTTCCCCTTGAAGGTTGATGTATTCGTCTAATATGATTTGGAATGAGATTGGTTTATTCTTGGTAGTCCTATATGCCGCTATTTGGAAACGCCGGACATAGTATACCACCCTCGCCGGGTTAAAGTGACCATAGCTGGCCGGACGAAAGTGACCCACACCCGCCGGGCCAAAGTGGACCACCTTTAGATTAGATCTATCTGTACAAAGTCTAAGTGCTTTTTTTGTTAAAAAGCACCATGGCGAACAAGCAGATAGACATGCGAAAAACAAAACTGATTTACAAACTGTACACCTCTGGTACGAGCAAGCGTGGGATAAGCCAACAATTGGGCATATCCCGTGTCACGGTCAGGAAGTACATCGAATTTTTCAAGCGGTACCGTTTTACGGCCTACGAAGTGGAGAAGATGACCCTGGAGGAACTCCATAGCCTTTTTAAGGACGGGCAAAAGCGCAAGAGCCAACGATTGCTGACCTTAAGGCAGTACTTTCCCTATTTTGACAAGGAAATAAGAAAGACCGGGGTGACCAGGCAATTGTTGTGGGAGGAATATTATGCCAAGCACCCCGATGGCTTCAAGCTCTCACAGTTCAAGTATTGGTACGCCGAATGGCGCAAGGAGACCTCTCCGGTAATG